>Ga0307991_1000174_pt1 | contig 48689 bp, 42 predicted proteins | sample EllFjometagen131_FD_203146 | JGI IMG/M metagenome (GOLD analysis project Ga0307991, IMG submission 203146) | Marine microbial communities from Ellis Fjord, Antarctic Ocean - #131 | ecosystem: Environmental > Aquatic > Marine > Unclassified | place: Southern Ocean | collected 2014-10-08 | reverse complement strand
GATGACGTTGTTGGCAATTTCAAGTACCTTTTCCTTGTTCTGGTCAACAAGTTGTTTTTTGGCTTGCGCAATGATGTCTTTATCGATCATGAAAATTGTCTCCTTTTTGAATATAATTAATTTCTGATACCGGACAGCCCGGCCCCGAGCCTTCGGGACCGGACTATATTATTTGACATATCTTTTTTAAAATGAAGCCCTTTGCTTGAACCGGTTGATGCAATTGATCTCGATGTCAAGGGCCTCGGCGATTCGGAACTTTGCCTCCATGCCTTTGGCACAGCCGGGCGTCGGGGTCATAACACCGAGTTGCATATCCTGGCGGATTTCGTTTATGATGATCGGATCTGTCAATTCGGATACCACAACCTTCAACTTGTCGGCAACATATTTTTTGGCGTCTTCAATTTTCATGCCCAGGGTCATTTGCACGCGTGCAACCAGATCTCCAGCCGCCCGCATTCCGCCCATTCCCGAAGCATGCGCATGGGTAATCGCCATGGCAAAAGGATCACCCACGCCTACCTACAACCCGTCAAGCCGGACCAGTTCCACCATGGCCTTGGAGGCCCGAGAGACGATGTCAACGGGCGGATGGTCGTTGACTGTCACAGCCCCGACCCCCATGCCCATATTGGGATGGATCGGGATGGTAGCCGTTTCCCCGCAGGCCTTCATGAAGGTGATGGCCCGGGACAGGTTCCAGGGGGTTGATTCGGTGGTATTGGTGTTGACCACCGGGCCGAAAATGGTCACCCCGGCCTGTTCTGCCAGTTTGACCTGATCGTGGGCATAGAGTCCGGCCAGGCGGACACCTTTATACTCCAACTGACCGTGCATGCCCAAGATGAATTCACCCGCCATGCTCATTTCAATGCACATTTCCGGATATTTTTTCTTGAGTTTTTCCGCGGCTATCAGGGATGCCAGAAAGTCGGCATCTCCAGCAGCACCCACCGTATCGAGATTGATGCCGTCTGCCCCGGATTCATACATGGCACTGCCTACAAAGACGATATCTTTGACGGCATCTTCCACGGTTTTTTCCAGAGATTCCCGGGCTTCATCGATCTTGCCGCTGGGCAGCAATTCGGAAGGGTTTGGAAATGGACCATCGGGCTGACTGTAAAGTCCCAGGTTTGGCATGGCCCCATAAAAAAGCGGTATATGAGTGCTCAAAAGGGCTTGTTCCATTATCGGCTGTTCCATGGTGACGATGGGTTTTAAGGGCTTGTAGCTGTAATCCACATGGCACAGTTCCATGGTGTCGGCGCCCATGATCTTTTCATAGATCTGCAGGGCCTGAATCCGGTCCACGTTGACCCCTACCCGCCGGATCTTGAGGGTTCCGGCATCATAGCTCATAATGACCTCGCTGCCCGGCTCAACACTTACAAATTTATTGGGCATTTTGAAGATATTCAGCAAGTGTTTGAGGTCATCGTCTGTCAGGGTCGGGATATTGCCGCGATCGGCAGCATCTTCGGTGCCGGTCCGCAGATCTTCCATGATCTCGCTTTCACTCAGTTCTACGGGGGTTCCGTCGCCGTAACGGGTAAATATTTTTCCCATTGTTCTCTCCTTTGCTTCGGTAAAGGGCCGAACAGCGACCGGACGCACAGCCATTGTTCGGATAATAGTTACGCGCTGATGGCCGTAAGACCCTCTTCCATGATGGAAAGGCCTTTTTCAAGCTGCTCATCCGCGATGACAAGGGGTGTCAGCACCCGAATGACATTGCCGTAAATGCCGCACACCAGAATGATCAGGCCTTTTTCATAACAAAAGGTCGACAGATTTTTGGCCTCGTCTGTCGCAGGGGTCCCGTCCGCCATAGTAAGGGCTACACCCAGCATGGCGCCCAGGCCCCGGACCTCGCCCACAAGGGCAAAATCTTTCTGCCATTGCTCGAACCGGGCCAGCAGTGTGTCACCGAGTTTTTTGCTCTTTTCCAGCAGGTTCTCCTCTTCAAATATATCCATTACAGCCAGACCGGCCGCACAGCAGACGGGGTTGGCCCCATAAGTACCGCCCAGGCCACCCGGATGTACGGAATCCATAATTTCGGCCTTGCCCACTACTGCACTCAAGGGCATGCCGGCGGCAAGGCTCTTGGCCACGGTTATCAAGTCCGGCTCAACACCCCAGTGCTCGATGGCGAACATTTTGCCGGTGCGGCCCATGCCGCTTTGAATTTCGTCGGCCACAAACAAAATGCCGTGTTCTTTGCACAGCTTGGCCACGTCCTGGAAATAACCTTTGGGCGGTGCTATGAATCCGCCTTCGCCCTGGACAGGTTCGGCAATGATAGCTGCGACGCTTTCAGGATCGATACCCGTGATGAAAAAATCCTTTAAGGCCTCGATATCCCCGAAAGGGGCCCGGTAGATTTCCGGTGCAAAGGGGCCAAAGCCCCACTTATAGGGTTTGACCTTGGCGGTCATGGTCATGGTCAGCATAGTTCGGCCGTGATAGGCATTTTCAAACACCACGATGGCCTGACGTTTGGTGTAGTACCGGGCAATTTTGACCGCATTTTCCACAGCCTCGGCACCGCTGTTGACAAACAGGGCTTTTTTGGAAAAATCACCGGGTGTAACGGCACAAAGTTTTTTGGCTAGTTTGACCGCGGATTCATAAGGGTTGACCATAAAGCAGGTATGGGTAAATTTTTCAGCCTGCGCCTTTATGGCGGCAACCACTTTGGGATGACTGTGGCCCACGTTCATCACGGCTATGCCCCCGGCAAAATCGATATACTCCTTGCCCTCCACATCCGTGAGGATGGCGCCTTTCGCCGATTCCACGTAACAGGCATTCACACTGGCATGGGCGTTAGGGATGACTTTTGTCCGTAATTCCTGGATCTTTTCGTTGGTTTCTGTACTCATCGTTTCCTCCATATTTATTTTATAGTCCAAGTTCCGCCTCGGCGGTCTTAATAATTTTTCTAAGCTTTTCAGGTATGCCCTCGGGCAGTGGTGTCGGTTTGTGGTTCTCAAGAATATTGATCGCTTCAGTCAGGGCCCGCTGATGCAGGTTGGTTTTGCCCGCATCTTCCCATCTCTGACGAACCCGTCTGTCGATCAATTTTGACCGGGACTGGGATCGCATATATTTGTAGGTATTTTCATGACTGAAAAAATCACTGAAAGGACCGATTCCCTTTTTAACATCCACCGACAGTGTTTCGTCGGTAATCGGTATACCGCTCATTGCATATTTGATCATCCGGGCAAATTCACTGTCCATTACCCGTTGGCCGAAGTCAAAGGTCATACCGCAGTTTATGAAAATGTTTGAAACCAATTTGGGAGCGTCTGCTTTTGCCGGTGACCGTCACCGGCAGGATAGATTAATGCAACGTGTGTGCCAATGCCTATATTAGGATGTTTTGACTTAAAAATTAATGGGTTATGAACAGTGGCAGGTGTCAACGGATTTGAGGCGAAGAGATATTGAGGCGAAAACAACTCAAGAATAAAATAAAACTGTATAAAATTGAATAGTTAGAAATGAGTCTATTTCGGTTCAAGCCTATTTATGGCAAATATTCTATAATATCGAATGGATAAAAATATTTGATTCGAAATCGGTTCAATTTAATATAGGTCTGAGTGTTTTCCAAAACGCTTCCATGTTCTGTCGGTACAATGAAATATGCAAATGACGTGACTTTGCGCCCCGCATTTTTTGCGGTTTGCCGTTGTCTCTTCTATTGTGCATTTCACTGAGCAGATTGACAACTGAGTAAAAATGGATACCAACTGCTGGGAACTGAATAAAAAACCCCGTAATAATGGGGGTTTTTGTATCAAACTTTAAAATTTATTGAGGTATTCCTCAAAACGGGATCTCATCATCCTTATCTTCAGTCAGGGGGGGGCCACTATATTCGGGTACCACCGCCGGATCGGCCGACCGTTGTCCCTCTCCGGAATCTTTGGAACCGAGCATTTTCATTTCGTTGGCCACGATCTCGGTTGTATAGCGTTTATTGCCGTCCTTGTCTTCCCATTGACGGGTCTGTATCTTGCCCTCGATGTAAACCTGCCTGCCCTTAGCCAGATATTCACCGCAGATCTCGCCCAGTTTCCTCCAGGCCACGATACGATGCCATTCGGTGTGTTCCTGCATCTCGCCGCTGTTTTTGTCCTTCCACCTGTCCGTTGTTGCAACACTGAAATTTGCCACAGCCACACCGCTGGCCGTGTAACGGATTTCGGGATCCTGTCCAAGCCTGCCCACCAGAATTGCCTTATTGATCAATTTTCACCTCCATATTGCCAAGCGATAATTAATAAATTGTTTTTTTTAAAATTTTATGCAAAAATTTAATAAATTGCAACTCAAATCTGGCCGGACGGTTTTATCGCCAGACTGCCAAAGCAGACCAGCGACAAAAAACAGGCAGAAAATCTAAAAGCATGACCGGGGAAAAAATAGATTCCAATTCATATCTGATAGGCGTTGTTTCAGACACCCACGGTCGGTTACCGGAGGATGTGCTCACAGCCTTTAGCGGTGTTGATCTGATCATACACGCCGGTGATATCGACACGCCGGCCATTCTTGAAGCCCTGGGGAAAATCGCTCCGATTGTGGCGGTGCGGGGCAACATGGACCGCGGGAAATGGGCCGACACGCTTGCCATGACCGAGGTAGTGGAAATCGGCAAAACCCGGATGTACGTCCTCCATGACCTCTCAACGCTTGATTGGGAACCGGATACCGCCGGATTCAGTGCCGTTATCAGCGGACATACCCATAGGCCGGCGCTTGAAACTAAGAATGGCGTTCTTTTTCTGAATCCGGGGAGTGCGGTAATGCCGCGATTCAACACACCGGCTTGTGTTGCATTGATTCGCATACACAATAATTCACTGACACCGCAATTCATTGAACTTTCGCAATACTAAGAACCGTTTCCGGTTGTCGGTTCACAGTTCACAGTTTTTTTCAACTGGTAACCGATAACTGCAAACCGTGAACAGTTACGATTATCTCAATTATAGCCAGGATGCATCATATGAAAAACACCGTGCGTAAATTTATGGCGTTAAACAGGCCCACCATATCCGATATCATCGATTTTTTCCAAACCGGTATATGGCGCATAAAAATCGATGAACTGCCACGCATCAGAGCGCTTTTTATTCGTATGGCCCGGGTCCTTACCCTGTCCATGCGCGGTTTTCTACGGGACAATTGTAGCTTGAGAGCCTCGGCTCTAACGCTGTATACGCTCCTGTCCATTGTGCCGGTGGCGGCCATGGCCTTTGGAATTGCCAAGGGGTTCGGGTTTGAAAAACGGCTGCAGGAGCTGCTTTTGAAAGAATTGTCCGGCCAGCAGGATGTGGCCGTTCGGGTCATTGATTTTGCCCATTCCATGCTCGAGAATACCCGGGGCGGCATTATTGCCGGTATCGGCGTTATTTTTCTCTTATGGACCGTCATCAAGGTTTTGGGCAATATTGAAAGCGCCTTTAACCACATTTGGGAGATAAAGGCATCACGAGCCTTCATTCGAAAAATCAGCGACTATCTCTCCATTATACTGATCTGTCCTGTGCTCGTAATTATTTCCAGCAGCGCCACCGTCTTTGTCACCACTCAAATCACATTGATAACGGCAAAAATCGCCCTGCCGGGCATGCTCAGTGCTCTAATATTTTTTGTTCTGCGTCTGGTGCCCTACGGCCTGGTCTGGATACTGCTGACGTTTGTCTACCTGCTGATGCCCAATACCCGGGTCCGCTTTAAATCCGGGCTTATCGCCGGTATTGCAGCCGGCACCATCTACCAGATTCTGCAGCTGGGCTATATCTATTTTCAGGTGGGCGTGACCAAATTCAACGCCATTTACGGCAGCTTTGCGGCGTTGCCCCTTTTCCTGATATGGCTCCAGATGAGCTGGCTGATCGTTCTTTGGGGTGCGGAAATATCTTTTGCTTACCAGAATGCAGACCACTATGAATTCGAACCGGACTTTCTGGATATAAGCCCCAGACTAAAAAAGCTGCTCGCCCTTAAGATTGCGCACCTGATTATAAAACGGTTTGCCGATGGAAAGCCGCCCCTGGACGTCGGCCGAATTTCCAGAAGGCTTCAACTCCCCATTGAACAAGTGCGGCAATTGCTGAATGAACTTACGCAAAGCCATATTCTTTCCACAACCAGAGATGCGACGGTTTTTCAACCGGCTATGGACATACAGCGGCTCAGCATCAACACGATTATCCAGGCATTGGAAAATCGGGGAAACAATGCCCTGCCGAAATTTCAAGATGTTGAATTAAAAATAATTTCGCAGGCTCTTCATCAGTTCAGCACCCTGATCGATGCATCACCGGATAATCGATTATTAAAGGATATATAAGGAAACAGCTATGGAACAACTTGACCAGATTACCCGGATCATCGCCCTGAGTATGGGCGCCGCCTGGGCCAGCGGAATCAATCTTTATGCGACCATTCTGGTGCTCGGCCTGCTGGGCACCAGTGGCAACATGGCCCTGCCGCCCGATTTGCAGATACTCACCAACCCGCTCGTTCTTGGGGCAGCCGGCATCATGTACCTGGTGGAATTTTTTGCAGACAAGGTGCCGATGGTGGACACGAGCTGGGACACCCTGCATACCTTTATCCGGATTCCGGCCGGGGCACTGCTGGCAGCCGGTGCCGTGGGCGACATGAATCCCGCGGTGGTCCTTGCCGCCGGGATTATGGGCGGTGGGATTGCCGCGGGAACCCACGCCGCCAAATCCGGTACCCGGGTCCTTGTCAATACATCGCCGGAACCTTTTTCAAACTGGGTGGTATCCATTGGTGAAGACATTGCCGTCATCGCCGGATTATGGACAGCCCTGCAGCATCCGACACTGTTTATCCTGCTGCTGATCTGTTTTGTCCTGCTGCTGATCTGGCTGCTCCCCAAACTCTGGCGCGGCATCAAAACAGTTTTCCGGGGTATTTTAAGGTTCTTCGGCCGCAGAGAACCGGACGTTGTTCAGGAATCCGATATCAGCCTGAACACCGAAACGGCACAGCTGATTCAGGATTCGGCAAAACCTAAAAAAAAGTAATAAAAAATGATTTAATTTTTAATCATAATGATGTATGAGTTGAACATATTTGTTGTGGTGCCGACCATCATACATGGGCGGTGAAAAGGGAATACGGTAAAAATCCGTAACGTTGGACCGGCGCTGTAAGCAGGGACCGATGCTGCGAAAGGCCACTGCCGCAATGCGGGCGGGAAGGCGCGGCACAGGAATGATCTGTAAGTCAGAAGACCTGCCAGAACAAATCATCGGAAATTTGTCCATAATATTCCGTGTTGCAGACGTATCTGCAGCACGGTTTTTTTTTGCCAAAAATGACGGTCTCGTAAAAAGTCCAAGTTAGCGCTACGCTTCACTGCGTGTCTGCGTTGCGCTGCATTTCGCAATCATTCAACGTACGATATGTACGCCTCATGATTACAAAATTTACACGCCTTGAATTTGAACTTTTTACGAGACTGCCTAAATTCGACTTTTTACAATAGGATCAAAAATAAAAACCTGTAACATGCATCGTAAGGAGAAAAATTACCATGAAAACATTGGAAAAAGCCATCCGGAGCATTCCCGAACCTGACAAAAAAATGGTTGCGGCAGCTCAAAAACGCCTTCGTGAGCAGGCCCGGCCGGCAGGGTGTCTGGGACTTTTGGAGGATATCGGCGCCAGGCTTGCCGGAATCTTCGGCACCCTTGATGTACGGCTGCAAAACAAGGTCATCGTGACCTGTGCCGGGGACCATGGGATCTGTGCCGAAGGGGTCAGCCTGTTTCCATCGGATGTAACCCCCCAGATGGTATACAATTTTGTAAACGGTGGGGCATCCATCAATGTTCTGGCCCGGCATGCGAGTGCCAGGGTGGAGGTGGCCGACCTGGGCGTGGCCGTTGACTTTGAGCCCGGGCTGCCCATATTCCATAAAAAGGTTAAAAAAGGCACCGACAACTTTGCCAGGGGCCCTGCCATGACCCGGGACGAGGCCGTCAGGAGCATCGAGGCAGGCATTGAGATCGTCGACGAACTGACGGCAAAAGGCCCGGTTGATATTCTGGGCACCGGGGATATGGGCATCGGCAATACCACCCCGTCCACGGCCATCATCGCGGTATATTCGAAACTGCCTGTGGCCGACCTTACCGGCAGGGGGACGGGGCTGGACGACAAAGGGCTTGAACTGAAAATTGCCACCATCGAAAAGGGACTTGCCGTCAATCATCCTGATCCGTCCGATCCTGTGGACGTACTATCAAAGGTGGGCGGGTTTGAGATCGGCGGGCTGGCCGGGCTGGTGATCGGTGCGGCAAGTCACGGCATCCCGGTGGTCTGTGATGGGTTCATCTCAACGGCCGGGGCCCTGCTGGCCTGCAAACTGGCACCAAAGGCCCGTGATTACCTGTTTGCCAGCCATAATTCCGTGGAAGTGGGGCACCGCTACATGCTGGATCACCTGAACCTTGTCCCACTGCTCGACCTGGGGCTCCGGCTCGGGGAGGGCACCGGTGCGGCCCTGGCCATGGAACTGATCGACGCGGCCACCCGGATTCTTTGCGATATTAAAACCTTTGCGGAAGTGGCCATCGCAGATGCGCAGGATGCCTAAGCTGATTTACAAATCAGGAAAGATCCCGGCCTTCTTCCACTGCGTGGCAGGCCACAAAGGTGCCGTTGTCGAGCCTGTTCAGTACCGGCACCTCTTTTCGGCAACGCTCATCGGCATGAATGCAGCGGCCGTGAAATACGCAGCCTGGCGGCAGATGGATAGGAGTGGGCACTTCGCCTGTAAGTCTGATGTGCCGGGACTTTCTTTGGCCGAGTTTTGGAATGGCACTCAGCAGGGCCTGGGTATAGGGGTGCCGCGGTGTTTTGAACAATTCGGCGGCTGTTGCAATCTCGCACAGGGTGCCCAAATACATCACCGCCACCCGGGTGCTGATATGCTCCACCACCGAGAGGTCATGGGTGATGAACATATAGGTCAATCCGCGCTTTTCCTGGGCATCCATGAGCAGGTTGAGAATCTGGGCCTGGATGGACACATCAAGGGCCGATACCGGTTCATCTGCGACGATGAACTCCGGATCCACCATGAGAGCTCTGGCGATGCTGATGCGCTGACGCTGGCCCCCGGAAAATTCATGGGGGTACCGACCGGCCCATTTGGGATCCACCCCCACCTGTTCCATGACCTGTGCCACCCGGTCTTTTACCTCACCGTTGTTAATTGACGGATTATGGAACCGGATGGGTCCCTCCAGGGTCTGACAAACCGTTTTTCGAGGATTCAACGATGCGTAGGGGTCTTGAAAAATCATCTGCATCTTGGCCCTGAACGGGAGCATCTGATGGGCGGTGAGATGATCGATGCGTTTGTCGCGATAATAAATTTCCCCGCTGTTGGGGGGGTAAAGCCCCAGGGTCGTCCTGGCCAGGGTGGACTTGCCGCAGCCACTTTCCCCCACGACACTCAGGGTTTCCCCGGGCAGGATGGTAAAGCTGACACCGTTAACCGCCTTAACCGTAGTTTTCCGGCGACGAATGCGTCCTTTTTGAAACGCCAGCTGCTCCAGCAGTCCGCCGGAAATATCGAAATGTTTGACCAAATTGTTTAATTCCAGCAATGCATTGTCATGCGCCATGATGCATTCCTTCCACCGGTGGGGTCTTTGAAACGGAAGGGTTCCACCTTTTGTTTTCCGTTTGCGCAGCAACCATATGGCATGCGGCCGTCTGCCGGGTACCGGGCAGGTCGAAAAGTGCCGGGGAAACCTGTTCGCACAGGTCGGCCCGAAAATCGCACCGGGGATGAAAGGCACATCCGGGGGGAATATCCGTCAACGTGGGCATCATGCCGGGGATCTGGTTCAATCGTGCCCCGGGCTGAAGGCTCCCGGGAAGCGCTTTGATGAGCCCCTGGGTATAGGGATGTCGCGGATCCTTTATAATCTGTGCGGTGGGTCCGGACTCGACGATTTTCCCGGCATACATGACAGCGATATTTTCGGTCACCTGGGAGACGACGGCCAGGTCATGGGTAATCAGGATCAACCCCATATCTTCGGAGGCACACAGATCCAGAAGCAGGTCCATTATTTCCGCCTGGATTGTAACATCCAGGGCAGTGGTCGGTTCGTCGGCAATAATCAGGGCCGGATCGGTTAAAAGGGCGATGGCAATGACGATGCGTTGACGCATGCCTCCGGAAAATTCATGGGGATACTGCCCCAGACGTTTTTCCGGTGAAGGGATCTGCACCTTGCGAAGCTTTTCCAGGGCAATCGCCTCGGCCGCTTTCTGGGAGATCTGTCGGTGGGCCTGGAGTGTCTCCACCATCTGGGTGCCGATGCTCAGCACCGGATTCAACGTCATCATCGGGTCCTGAAAGATCATGCTGATCCGGTTGCCGCGAATATCCCGCATCTGTTCATCGGGCAACCGGGCCAGGTCCCGGCCTTCAAAGGTGATGCTCCCCCCGGAGATATAGCCCGGTTTGCTGATCAGGTTGATGATGGCAAATCCGGTGACCGACTTGCCGGCCCCGCTTTCCCCCACCAATCCCAGGGTTTCTCCCTTGTCGAGGGTAAAACGGATGCCGTTAATGGCGGTTAAATTGCCGAACCGCAGCGCGAATTTAACCTCCAGATCCTTAACTTCGAGTAAATGCCTCATATGCCTTTCTTACCTTGTCCGCCGGGCCTGTTATCCCTTGTAGAGTTTCGGGTTCATGATATCCCGCAGCCAGTCCCCCAGCAAATTGATGACCAGAACAAAAATCACCAGCACAATACCGGGGAAAAGGGTGATCCACCAGGAACCGGAGAAGATGTATTCAAACCCGGAATTGATCAATGACCCCAGAGAGGGCTTGGTCACCGGCATTCCCAGTCCCATGAAAGACAGGGCCGCTTCGCTCATGACCGCATTGGCCACCTGAATGGTGGAGATGACCAGTACCGGAGACAGGCTGTTGGGCAGGATATGGGCCACCATGATCCGCTTGGGGCTGTATCCGGTCACCCGGGCCGCCTCCACATATTCCTTGTTTTTTTCCCCTAGAACAGACGCCCTGACCGTCCGGGCATACTGGGGCCATTCGGCCACACCAATGATAATTACCAGAAGGGGAACGGCCATCTGTTCATACTGGCTGACGCCAAAGGCCACCTGAAAAATAGCGCTGATAATAATGGCCACCATGAGGGTGGAAAAAGATAGCTGGACATCGGCAATTCGCATGAGGATCGCATCTGTCTTACCCCCGGCATATCCGGAAATAAGGCCGATACTGATGCCTAAAAACGCCTGGAGCATGACGGCGCCGCAGCCGATGAGCACCGACAGCCGCATGCCGTGAATAATGGTACTGAGGAGATCTCTGCCCTGAATATCCGTGCCGAGAATAAATTTTGCACTGCCTTCATCCATCCACGATGGCGGTATCTCAGCGTCCATTATATCGATGCTCGCCGAGTCATAGGGGTCAAACGGCGCAATCAAAGGCGCCAGAACTGCCGTAGCAATCAACACCATCAAAACGATAAAACTGGCAATGGCCACAGGGTCCCGCTTGAAGCTGTAGAAAAAATAGGATTTTTTAAATCGTCTCCAATAATTTTTCATGATCTTCCCGCTATCCTTACCGTGGGGTTTACCAGCCCGTAAATAATATCCACAACCGTATTGACCACCACAAAAAGCGCTCCCACAAAAATGATGTATGCCACCAGCAGCGAGGTATCCGAGCGTTCCACCGCCTCAAGGAACATGAATCCCATCCCCTGCCACTGAAATACCGTTTCGGTTAAAATCGTATAAGCAATGAGGATACCCAGCTGAACCCCGCCCACCGTAATCACCGGCAACAGGGTGTTCTTGAATGCATGCAGAAACCAGATGCGTTTTTTATGCAACCCCTTGGCCCAGGCGAATTTGACGTATTCGGTTTCCAGCACCTCCATCATTTCGCTTCGAATCAGGCGAATAAACAGGGGCAGCATAATGGAAGACAATGCAATACTGGGCAGAATCAAATGCTTCAGTCCATCTATCGTAAAAAAACCACTGTGCCACCCCCAAAGATTCACCGTGTCACCCCGCCCATAGGACGGCAGCCAGTTGAGCCCAATGGCAAAGGCATAAATCAATAAAATCGCCGTTAAAAAAACCGGTATGGACACGCCAACGATGCTGATGCCCATGGTAATTCGGGAAAACCAGTTTTTGGGGTGGATGGCCGCATACATGCCTATGGGAATGGACAGGAGAATGATGAGCAGACTGCTGACCAGCACCAGCTCAATGGTCGCCGGCGCCTTGGCCAGTATCACGTCCAGACACGGTTTTTTAAAAAAAAACGAATGGCCCAGGTCCCCATGAATGGCATTTACCAAAAACCGTCCGTATTGCACCAAAAACGGATCATTAAGGCCCAGATTTTCCCTGATGACCTCTCTTTCCGCTACGGATACCGAGACACCGACAATATCGCGCACCGGGTCCCCGATCTGCTGTTTGATGGAAAATCCGATGAACCCTATTACCAACATAACAAAAACAGCTTGGGTGATCCGTCTGATAATAAATGCAAACATGGTTACAACCCAATTTTTCCACTAACACCCGGCAGGTGCAACGGCCTTAACGATTTAGGGGCAGAACCCATCTGCTATCTAAGGTCCTGCCCCGTTATCAACCAACCTCGACATGCGCAAAGCATACTTTACCTGAAAATATCTGCACGCCGTTGATCCTTTTATTCAATAACAAGATCCCCGAAATAGGGAAAATTCTGAACATTAACAATGGGTTCGATGTTCAGGTTCTTTTTGCCGGCCCAAGAAAGATTCTGCCAGTGAAACGGGACATAGGCAGCCTCATCATACAAAATCTGCTCGACCTTCTGAAGCATCTGGGCACGCTTTGCCAGGTCGGTTTCACTCTGGCTTTTGATGACCAGATCGTCTACCTCGGCATTGCAGTAGTTGCCGCTGTTGTACTGGCCGTAACCGGTTTCCTTGTTGGCGCACATGAGCAAAAACTCGGTATAATTGGCCGAGTCTTCGGTGTCCGGATGCCAGCCGATGAGCTGAATATCAGCCACCTGAGCATCAAACTCATCCCAGTACTGGGCCTTGGGCATGGCCTTGAGACTGACTTTGATATTGATCTTGGCCAGCATACCCACCACCGCTTCGGCAATCTTTTCATCGTTTACATACCGGTTGTTGGGCGAGATCATGGTGCACTCAAAGCCATTGGCAAAATCGGTTTCCGCCATCAAGGCCTTGGCTTTTTCCAGATCATAGCGGGGTACCAGACTTTCTTTGTAACCGGCAAAGCCTTTGGGGGCCTGCTGACCGGCCACCGATGCCGTGCCCTTCATAATTTTTTTGACAATACCGTCATTGTTGATGGCATAGCAAATGGCCTGGCGGACTTTTGCAATCCGGAACGGTGCCAGGCGTTTCTGGTTGAGCTGCAAGGTGATAATCCGGCTGCCGGACATGGTCACCAGTTTGGTATTGGTATCCGCCTCTAGGCGTTTGTAGTCCTGGGGCGGTACCGGCATGATAAAATCCACATCGCCGGAAAGCAGGGCAGCCACACGGGTGGCATCGTTTTTGATGGGCGTCAGGACAATGGTATCAGCATTGCCGGGGCAGGCTGAATCCCAATAATCGGAAACTCTCTTAAAAACCATCTTTACCCCCTGCTCCCGTTCGGCAACCATAAAGGGGCCGGTGCCGGATTCATGGGTCAAAGCAAAGGATGGGCCAATTTTAACAATGGCTTCCTTGGGTCGGTTATTTTCATCCAGGCCCATATAAAAGAGCATGTCCATGGGGAAAATATAGGTTGCCATGTTCAACAACAGGGCATAGGGTTTTTTGGTGACGATATCCACCGTGTAATCATCAACAATCCTCGCCCCCACAAACGGTTCGAAAAGTCCTTTGAAATCCTGGCTTTTTTTCAACCGCTCAAAGGTCCATACCACGTCTTTGGCTGTAAAGGCATTGCCGCTGTGAAACTTGACGCCCTTGCGCAGATAAAACCGCATGGTCAGATCGTCAGTCCGTTCCCATTTTGTTGCCAGGCGGGCATCAAATCCCCCGGCCCTGTTCCAGCGGACCAACGGATCAAAGGCCATGTGCGAATACTGGAGCATACCACCGGAAAGCTGAACATGGGGATCCAGCGAAACCGGATCTGCATCCATTGCCAATTTTATGGTTATGGCAGATGCGATACCGCCAAAGGACAAAACCATGCAAAGTGCCAGACAAACCACAATTAATCTTTTCATCTTATATCCTCCCGAATAAAGGTTAATAGGAAATAACTAAATATAATAACTACCAAAGAAGTGATTAGGGGTCAAGGAAAAGTAATTACCAATCCTGATGCAGGCATTTTAAAAAAAGGCTTACCGCCACATTCCGGATCTTTTTATAAAAATATGGACCACTTATTAACGATAAGCGATGTCAGGCCACCGGTATAGGCCGCCTGATGTAAAGTGGTTATATACGAGGCAACACCCTTAGGGAATTTTTCCCATAAAATCATTCAGCATATCGTACAATGCCCGGATGCTGGCGATATTCACATGCTCGTCGGGTGCATGCTGGCTCATGTCGCCGTTTGCCCCCCAGACAATGCCTTTAATCCCATAATTGGACAAAAAACGGGCATCACTGGCACCATGCGCTGCTCCGGTACCGGTTTTATCCGCAATTTTGAGCAGAAGGTCCAGATAAGGGGAATCTCCGCCCCAAAAAAGGGGCTCACGGGCTTCTTCCAGCAGTTCTCCCTGAATCGCTGCCCGCATCTGCTCAAGCAGTTCGTCAAGATTGTCTGTTTCGGTATAGCGAATATCAAACATGGCCTGGGCATAATCCGGGACCTGATTGAATGATTTACCGGCCTGGATGGTACTAAAATTCAGCGTTCGATGCCAGTGTTCTACTCCGGAATCTGCGGGCGGGTCAAAAAATGGTTTTATCAGCATATAATCAGCCATCAATTTTTCAATGGCGTTTTCGCCAAGCCACGGCCGTGCACCATGGGCGGTTTTACCCCTGGCAATCAATTTTAACCGCCAGACACCCTTTCCCTTTATCACTATATTTTCGATATTACCGCCGTCCAGGGCAATGCAGAATTCGGTATCGACCAGTCCCAGTGCTATTTTTGCACCGTTGGCCCCGCCGATCTCCTCATCTCCGGTAATCAGGATACCAAAAGGCAGATCATCGGGCCCCTTGCCCATTTTCCGCAGCCGTCCGACGTGTTCTTTGACAAGGACCATGGACAGGGCCGCAGCATATTTGTCATCGATACTACCCCGACCGTACAGTTTTCCGTCCTTTTCCACCGGCTCAAACAGTTCAGCAGGTGCGTCAACCACATCAATATGGGCCATCAGCAGTACCGGAACCATTTTGTCGGCCGGGAGGACCACAATAGAAGGGATACCGGCATTGTCCACACGCTTGCACGCGATGTCGTGGTCCTTGAAATAATTTTCAATAAATCCGGCACAACGTAAAATCTCTTCCGGATTTTTGTGCATGGTTTTGAAACGAATCAGTTCTTTGGTAAGTGCTATAATCTCCTGCATAAGAATTGTCCTTTCATGGCGTTGCGGTCCGCCTTTCATGCACTGAATTTCTTAGGTGATAAAATGAACAGGCCCGTCAACGGTATTTATGGGGGTAAAAGGAAAAACTATCGATTTATTAATACTACCGATCCGGGGTCCAGTGCAAGCTGAATTCTTTGGCCTGCACGAGGAAGATCAAGATTATTGGGAAAATTAAAGACCATGGTTCGGCCGGATTCGGTGATCAGTGTAACCCGGTAGCCGGCGCCCTGAAAACAACAATCCGATATCCTGCCGCTCACTGATGCCACCGCTTCTAATACCCCGGTCCTGTTTTCAGGCATATGGCCTCCCTCCGGCCGGATCAGGACAGTGAGTTTTTGATTAACGGGCCGTGCTCCGGTATCAACCTGCATCGGTCCGATTTCGGTGTCGATCCGTCCTTTTCCGATGACGGCCCCCATCACCAGGTTCTGAAATCCCAGAAACCGGGCCACAGCAATGGTGGCCGGATTTTTATATAAAATCTCCGGGGCATCGATCTGCTCGATCCGACCGGCATTGAATACTGCGATCCGATCGGCCACGGCAAAGGCTTCAGCCTGATCGTGAGTGACAAAAATAGCGGTAACACCCACCTTTTTGAGAATTTTACGCAAATCATGAATCAACCGCTCCCGCAAGGCACGGTCCAGGAACCCCATGGGTTCATCCAGCATCACCAGACGAGGCTGCGGTGCGATGCTGCGGGCCAAAGCCACCCGTTGCCGTTCGCCACCGGAAAGTTCATCAACTCGCCTTTGTCCCTTGCCCTCCAGACCCACCAGGGACAGCACCATATCTGTGCGGTCCTTAATGCCACTGTTCGGATAGTGCTGCATCTGCAGGCCAAAGGCCGTATTTTCAAAAACATTTTTGTGCGGGAAAAGGGCAAACTCCTGAAACATCATACCGAACTGGCGATGGTGCGGCATGACCCCGGCCATGTCCCGGCCGTCAAAAAAAACAGTGCCTTTGTCTGCATTTTCCAGGCCCGCAATGATGCGCAGCAACGTGGTCTTGCCGCAGCCCGAAGGCCCCAGCAGGCTGAGAATCTCCCCTTTGTCTACGCTCAGATCGACGCCGTTCAGAGCCGGTTCGTGGTTAAAATTTTTTGAAATATTAAATACTTCCAGTAAAGTCACGTCAAAACTCTCCCATACCGCCGATTCTCACTTTTTCCAGCAGCAAAAACCCCACGGCGGTCACCATCATCAAGATACTGCTCATGGCCATGGCCTGCCCGTAATTCATGGCCCCGGGCTGCCCCAGAAAACGATAAATTGCCAGGGGCATGGTCGGTGTCTGGGGCCGGGCCACAAAAACCGTGGCACCAAATTCTCCGAGGCTGACGGTAAATGCAAAAACGGCCCCAACCAGCACGGCCCGTCCCACAATGGGCAGGTCCACGGCCTGCCAGACTTTCAAGGGGGAGGCCCCGAGCAGGGTTGCCGCCTCCCTGAGGTTGCGGGGAATGCTGCGCAGGGCCGGTAGAATGCTGCGCACCACAAAAGGAAAAGCCACCAGCGTGTGGGCTAGTGGAACCAGCATAAGCGATGTGCGCAGGTTCAGAGGAGGCCGGTCAAGTGCAATAATAAACCCGAATCCCAGGGTCACGGCGGAAGTGGACAGGGGCAGCATGAAAATAGGGTCCAGCAGCGCCCCGAGGCCCTTTTGGGGTGATGCCAGAAACGATGCGGCCGGTAACCCCAGAAAAACAGCCAGAACCAGGGTCACACCGGCAAACCCTACCGAATAGATCACGGCTTCCATGGGCGGCACAAAAAAAATGGACTGGGTCGGATTCTCAAAAAGTGCCCGATAAAAAACAAGAGACAACCCGCTATCGCTTGAAAAAGACCTGAATACAAGGGCCAGCATCGGCATTCCCAGCAGAAGCATCATCAGGGCAGTGTTGCCTCCAACGATGACACGGTCTCTGCAGGTGGTTACGTTGCGCAGGGCACTGGCCGATGATTCCGGCATAATATCCACCCCTGTCTTACGCTGCAGGGCCGTATACACCCACATGAGTAAAAAGGTAAAAACAATTTGAATCAGAGAAAGGGCTGCTGCCATGGGAAGATTGAAGATATGGACCGCCTGGCGATAGATCTCCACTTCGATGGTGGAAAACCTGGGCCCGCCTAAAATCAGGATAATTCCAAAACTGGAAAAACAGAAAATAAAAACCAGCAGACCTGCCGCAAAAATGGCAGGGTACAGGAGCGGTAACGTAATTTTGAAAAACGTCTGCCAAGGAGAAGCACCCAGAACCTGGGCGGCTTCAGTCAAGGTACATTCCAGGCGAGACCAGAACCCGCCGACAATCCGCAGCACCACCGTATAATTATAAAACACATGGGCCAGCAAAATAAACCAGAGGGTATGATTCAATTGAATCGGCGCGTCAGGCAGTTCAAACCACTGCATCAGCCAGATATTGATTAGTCCATTCGGCCCCAGCAGGGCCTGAAATGCAGTGGCTACCACCACAGTAGGCAGTACAAAAGGAATCGTTGTAAATGACTGAATCAGATTTTTGCCAAAAAACCGGTACCGGGCAAACACATAGGCCCCGGGCAGGGCCAGCAACAGCGTGAGAATGGTGGACAGCGACGCCTGCCAGAACGTAAACCAGAAAGTTTGGATATAAAATCCGCTTGAAACGAGCTTATGGAGTTTGCCAGGACGCCATTCTCCTTCCGGCATAAAGCTGAGGCTGAAAATTTTGATCAATGGATAAAAATAAAAAATTGCCAGGAACAGCAGGGGTATTGTGATCAGCAATATGCGGGGACGATATTTATTATTTTTTTTCATCTTAAAACGGTTTCAGTCCAGGATTCAATCCACTTTTCCCGTTTAGCGGCAATCTCATCATATGGTATCGTAACAGGATTAGCGGCAATCCTTGCGTGTTTGATAAAGACCTCCGGTAATCGAGTGGATTTGCCGGCCGGAAAAACAAACATCTGCAAGGGAATATCTTCCTGAAATTTTCGGTCGAGCATAAAATCAACCAGCTTTTGGGCCAGTTCTATCTTGGATGTTCCTTTTAAAATACCCACGAATTCAATCTGCCTGAAGCTGGTCTGGTCTCCGATTACGGCAGCCGTGGGGGCCTGGTCCGGGGGTGTTTTGGCATAGTAAACTTCCGCCGAAGGACTGCTGGCGTAGCTGACCACAATGGGCCGATTGCCTTTTGACGCGGCACTGAAACTGCCCCAGTAAGCTTCCTTCCAGCCGTTGGTAACCATCACGTCATTGGCCCTCATTTTTTTCCAGAAATCAAGATATCCGTTTTCTCCGAAATAGCCCACCGTGGTCAGCAAAAATGCCAGCCCCGGGGATGATGTGGCCGGATTTTCAACGATCGTAAGGCTTTTGTAATCCGACTTGACCAGATCTGCCAGGCTTGCCGGCGGCCGGAGTTTTTTTTGTACAAACCATTTTTTATCATAATTAAGGCAGACGTCCCCAAAATCCACGGGCAGCAGCCGGTTTTGGGGGTCCAGTTTAAGATCATCCCTAATTTGGTTCAGCAGTGGTGACGCATAAGGCTTGAAGATATCCGCCTTCAGAGCCCTGCTCATGAAAGTGTTGTCCACACCGAAAAACAGATCGGCCAACGGGTTGTTTTTTGATAAAATCGCCTGGTTCAAGGCGGCGCCGGCGTCTCCCGCCTTAAGAAACCTGATTTTGGTATTATGCAGTGTTTCAAATGAAGTCACCACCTCCTTGCTGATACTGAAACTGTCATGGGTCATGACCGTAATCTCATTGACGGCATCGGCGGCCATTACCAATGGGTTGAAAAATCCCCCAAAAACCACACAGGCAATCATCAAAAATATAGTTTTTTTCATTTTTCTCTCCTTTAAACATCCACCCAAATAAAAAAGCCATCCGAGAAATGCGGATGGCTGAAAAGAAAATCTGCACTTTCCTCCACCGGCATTATCCGGATCAGGTTCAACGGTAAGTCCCACAGCACGTATGCAAGGGTTCCTCTCAGCCTGGTTTGTCCAGGCTCCCGACAGATGGATGTTGTGTTGATTTTATTGCAATTTGCAATATATTATATGTATAAACCTTTACACTAAGATGTCAAGCGATAAAGGTCACAGCTGGATATTTGATATAAGGCCAAGCGAGCTTTTGCAACACGGCGTAATCGGCGCGTAGAGGCCGTTAACAGGCTAATAGGTTATTCCATCTGTACATCATATTTTCGCAATATATCTTCTTTGGTAATTTTTTCGGGGACACCGGTCGGCATAAGGACATTGCGGCCACAAAGGATAAAGACTTCGTAAGCATCAAAGATGGCGTAACGGTCCTGATCAAAAATGATAAGTTTGTTACCATTTTCTTCTTTGACCTTTTCCCGAAATTTACGGATTCCGGTATAGGTGCCATCTTTTTCCAACTTATCTTGCTAATCCATCCAGTCCTGATACGCAGTGGTCAATGCCATCGTTAAAATTGTGAGATACGTATGCACACGGAATCCGGATTTGGTATTTTGTGAAGGCCTTTGGATAAACCATGCCTGCTTGGATTCTCGAAAGAGAGCGTTCTCGATTTCGCTGCGGGCATCATAACCGTCATACACTCTTAATGGTTTATTTACAGGGCCGTTGGTCAGAACAACCATCGTCTTTGAATGAGGATTGTTTTCCTTAAAAGGGTCATGCAGAACAACAACGGCATTAATGGGATTGGGTATAAAATCCTTTCGGTTTTCATGACTGCCGCTGCCAAGCGGGCCATAAAACCTCGGTCAATGGCAATAGAGGTGATTTTTGCATGGTCGCCCAAGTTGGTGATGGCTTGCTGGATGACCTCTTGGGTAAATTTTATATCATTGACCTCAATAGTGGCAAAACGCATGGCTATCGGAAGGCGGCTGTTCGGGTCCCAGACCACCCATATTTTGAAACCAAAAACGATTTCATAGACTTTGCGAATACGGCCTTTCCTGCAGCGAAGTTCCGGCGCTTTTTCTTTTTTTAAAACCAGGATCAAGGCCCATAAATAGATCTTTAAAACCGAATTGATCGAGAAAGCAAAAAAACTCATCAAAGAGCCCTGCTTCGCCAAGGCCATAGACTTCGGGGATATCTCTACCGTCAGCGAGATTTTGGGCTATACCCGCCTGGTCTCTATTGGCGGTGTGCCAGGTTAATCTGTCAGCGATTTTTTGTGAGGCATCTGCTTTTAAGTCCATGCACAACGGATATCAAAATCCGCGAGGGTTGTCAAAATGGGTTCATCCATAACTTATTGATATTATTACATATATAGACTGTCTTTTTTTAGTTAAACACGTCGGGGCTATGTTTTTATTTATCGCTTCTTAACGGGGCTATGTGGTCGCTCATGCAGCCGTTTTAAAGGTTACGCAAAAACCGAGTAAAAATAAAAAAAAGAGTCTGTTTGGTAATTTTTTTAAAAAATTTCACATATTTTGCAAAAAACCGATGTCTTATATCAAATATCCAGTAGGTAACGAAACCCGGTACTACATCTCAAGCCTGGAAGGCTCTGCAGAAGAGATAGGAAAGGCTGTCCGTGGTCATTGGGGAGTAGAAAACAGCTTGCACTGGAAACTTGATGTTGGATTTCGTGAAGATGAATGCCGGAAACGTAAGGGGAATTCATCTAAAAATTTTGCGATAGTGCGTCAGATAGCTCTAAATTTGCTAAACCAGGAAAAGACGATTATGAAAACCGGGGTAAACGCAAAACGACTGCGGGCCGGGTGAGACAATAATTATCTCCTAACCCTTCTTAATATTTAAAATTTTGATGCAATTGCCCTGCGGATACGGCTGATTTTTTTGTGTTGTTCAAGGGTACCTGATCCGGGTATCTAAAGCCACTGTTTAAAACTCTTTGTGGGGGGATAGGGCCGGTGAAATGACAGGTTGAATGTCCGGACAGCATCGGTATAGTGCTGCCCGGACATAACGCCAGACGGGTAAATAGAACTTACTAACAGGAACCTGCGGAACCGCAGCCGGAGCATCCGGCGTCGAGATCAGCGCCGCAGGTGATTTTAAAGCCGTAATTGTTAAAGTCAACATTTATGGAGTCTACCTGTTCCATAAAATTTTTATCGACAATATATTTAAAACCATCAATGTTATAGTTATTATCAGTATCTTTAGGCTCATCCAGAGCCATGGCAAGCGAAGGCCCACCTCATCCACCGTCATTTAAAAATATTCGTACCGGCGCAACCTCGCGATCCTTAAAATATTCTGCAAGTTGAGCAGTTGCAGCAGCGCTGACTTCAAGCATGCTATCCTCCTTCTAATAAATAAGTTGGCCGATCCTATCGGACAGGCCTGGTAAAATGAATTTTAAATAATTTAATAACCCTTTTTAAGTTTGTCAATCAAAGCCGCCATAAAACTGTTACGGATGCATCAGCAAACAAAATATCCGTCTAAATCGGACATTTTACGAAACCATCATAAGTGGATAGAGCAAAAAATTAGATCATGGTTACAAAATAAGACCGGATTTTCAGTATTCCATTTTTTACATGGGTTTATCTGATATTTTCATTATGATCAGGCTGGCTGTTTTTATAAGTATCAATACCCCTGCGGCCTCGAGAATACCGCAGTATGGGATGAGTACAACGCTTGTAAACAGTGTGCCGAAAGCCGCCCCGGCCAGGTCGGCGGAAAATGTGCGGGTTAAAGCGGAAGTGTCATCCCCCCCTAAAAAAAGGGCCAGTGGAAACTGGAAACCGCAGGCCATGGAAATTAAAAATCCAAAGACCAGATAAAAAAAGATCGGCAGTCGGTCTCCGGCTTGCCAGAGGGCCAGGATAAACATGCCCAGTAGGGCGATCAGAAAAGCGTCGGTCAGGTATAATAACCGCTGTCGTTTTTTGCCGGGCCGGGTGCCGAGCCATGCACCGGGCAACAGACCGCCTAGAAAAACGGTGACGATAAGTCCGATATGAAGATAGATATACCCGAAGAAAATCTGAAAGGCGAAAATAACCAGGATTTCGCTGCCCATGGCAATCCATCCACTTGAAAATAGTACAAATTCTTCGGCACGGAGACATAACAGGTAGATACTGCACAACAGCGCCAGGATGATGATGAATATAACCGGAGATGTAGAAAATTTGGCAAACCACTGGGCAAAGATCAGTCGCATCAGACTTGGTGAAAGGTCTTGGTTGATGGGTGTCGACGGATTCATCAACTCATGCAGGGTAGTGATTCTTTGGGCCGTAATATCGCCGTAAAAATAGCTGGTAATATATCGGGTATTGATCTGTTTTTGGGCAAGCAGGGCCGGGATGTCGCTGCTTAAGGGCGCATTGCGGCATAAAAAATTGATCTGTTGTCCGGGCATCAGCAGGACATGGTTAAAAAAAGGCGCCAATGAATTATATACTGAGGAAAGTTTCCGGCGCTGGGGTTCGGCCAGGTAATTTTCAAATCCTGTCATGGCAAACCCCAGTACCCCCTCATCGGTCAGGCGGGATTTTGCCAGTCTAAAAAAGCGCGTGGTGAAAAAACGGTTGATCTGAAAGGTTTCCGGCTCCGGAAGATTGACGATAACGGCATCATAACGTTTTTGTGTTTTTTTCAGATAGGCTCTTGCATCTTCATGAATGATTTGCAGCCCGGGTATTTTTGTAATGAACCCGTATTTGAATCCGACTTTGGATACCTCCGGGTCCAACTCTATGTAATCGATGGATTGAAGATGGTATTTTTCGACCTCGGTCAGCATGCCACTACGGGCGGAAATCAGCAGGACATGGCTCGGTGTATCCAGTTGGGACAGGGGGTAATGAATATTTTGCTCGGCCATGGCCGGGCTCTGGGTGCTAAAAAGGGGCATTCCGTTTGAAAAAAGGGTGAATTGATCCAGGTTTTGATGCACTGCCACCCGACCATAGGGTGTTTCCCGGTAATGAACCAGACGTCCCGTTCCCGGATTCAGGGAAAGGGGTTCAAAGAAAATGCCTGCCAGGAGGCAACAGCCTGTCAGGCTGCTGATAATCAGCACGGACGGGCGCCATTGCCGCTTGGCTGGAAACACGAAAAAGGATGCCGCGAGCAGGGGCAGGCTGGACAGAAAGACTGCCTGCAAAGGGGATACGAGATAGACCAGGACAAATGAAAAAACAACGCCGCCGGTAATGTCGCCGATGTTGTCGCTGATATATATCACAGCCCCGGGAAACCCGGGCTGCAGGTTTCTTAAGGCCGCAAGGCAACAGGGCAACGAAAAACCCAGCAGCAGACAATAAGGCAGCATCAAAAAGAAGGTATAGGCCCATATAGGGTAAAATCCAACGGAAGAACCGGGAATAAATATCACATCCCTGAGCAAACGGATTGCCAGGATCTGTACCGGCGGCAGGAATGTCAACCCAAGTGCTATCCACCCTATTGCAGAAAAGGTGATTTGGCGGTGACGGCCCAGCAGGCCGCGGGCCAGCAGTGTCCCCATGCCGTTTAAGCTCAGCCAGTTGAAAAAAATCAGGGCAATGACGAACTCATTGCCCTGGAACTGGGCCAGAAACTCCCGGATGATCAAGAGTTGGAGTACCACTGAAGAGATGCCGGCCGCTAAAATTACCCGAATTACGGCATTTTTATTTTTGTTCATGGAAATATTGGACCTGGTAGGTCATTACCTCCAGGTCGGTGGCCTGCAAGGCATCGGCATCCAGCCCGGCTTTACGGCATAAATGGCCCAGAAAATCCTCGGGCCGGGGCAGTTGGTCCCATACTTGGGGTAAAAAAGTGGCTCGGGCATATCCCTTGCGGATGATGACCCCATCTGTTCCGCATCTCAGTTTTGCCGCAAGATCCTTTCCATCGGTGTATTCAAGGACCCGGGGCCGGGTCAGGATGCTGACTTCTATATCGATGTCATCCAGTTCCCGGCTTGTAACGGGCGGGAACCGGGGATCATGAAACGCTGCATTCAGTGTGTTTTCCTTTACCCCTTCCCAAATGGCTTCATCGGGTTCCAAGCTGCCGATGCATCCTCGCAGTCGGCCTTTGATGGTCAATGTAACAAAGGTGCCGCATCTGGTTTCAAAATCCGAATCAGCCAGGGCCGTGTCAAGAACTGTGGCTTGAGCGTTGTCCATAGGCCTACCCAGTTTTTTATTCAAGGTTCGGCGGGCCAGGCGGACCAGGGTCTGGCCCTGCTGCGTGCTGAATTGCTTAATGGAAACGTTGCTGTCTGTCATGGTGGTTTCTCCATAAAAAGCGATGGCGGTATAGCCGACAACCCTGTCCCGGCTTCCGGCCGTATCGCCGCTGTTGGCATAATGCAAAAGAAACGGTTGCCAGCCGTGGCGGCGGGCCAAATCCATAAGAATCATGAGCGGCACTTTTCCGCAGGCACGATTGTTGCTTCCGGCCAGACGGCCGGATTCAAGGTTTATGATAATATCAATGGTTTCCCGATCCTTAATCACTGCATCCGGGTAGGGAAGATAGTGGGACAGATCGGAGCTGGCCACCAGAAGGGTATCGTTATTCAGCAGCGGCTCTATAGCACCGGCAAGCACCTTGATATTACCGGATCCCAAAACTATGGGAACGAGTTTAAACCGGCCAAGATATACCTGAAGCCAGGGCAGGATAACTTCTATGGAATGTTCGGTGGCATCCGATGCGGATACTGAACGGAAAAGATTTGATTTGCGCCGAAGCAGCTCAGCGTCGGGGTGCAGTTTAACAAGGCCAAGGGGTGTGGCATAGGCATCCGCATCACTGACGGCACCGTTTTTAAACCCAATGCGATGATCAGGCGCCAGAATAATGACCTTGTCAAACCGGCCGGGCTGCAGGACAAGGGCTGCGTGGGCCGTTACAGGACCGGAATAGATATAGCCGGCATGTGGCAGGATAAGGGCTTTGAGACTTTTTTGAGATGGCATCTGAACCGTCGTTCTTCGGGCTCCGGCAGTCTGCTTTACGATGAGCGCTTTTAACCGGCCGGCATCGGCCGGATAAAAGCTGCCGGCATATACGGGCTGCCGAATATGTCGAGCCCGGGCCGGTAATGCACCCGGCCCAATGATGAGCGTCAGCACGAAGATGACTGCCCCGAAGGAGGAAAAAAAACGGTTCATAATAGCTCCTCAGGGTTCACGCAAAAATAAGCTTGCAAATTTTAGTGTTAAGGCGCCCGGTTGGTAAGACGCGAAAGCGCTGGAATATCAAGCATATTTTTAAGCTTTCGCAACGCAGCCAGTCCCGATGCATCGGCGCTTAAACGGTGAACCTGTTTTTGTGCGAGCCCCTAATCCGGCGGATTGTAGCTTTTGCAAAGGTCTATTAATGGCATATACTGCCCTTCTGCTTTATGTCAACAAAAACCCTGCAACCAATTCCGGTTTATCAGGAACAAAATAATACCCGCCCTAGTTTTATAAAGAACCTTTTCTCCATGAGGTATATTTTTTGTTGCTGTATTTTTTTATATACACTAAAATAAATGTATTTGTCGGCCGCCTTACATTTATCGGTTTAATTTTTTTACAAGGTCTGTATTTTTTTGCCTGATTTAGATTTTCCCCATGCCAAAGAAAAAAATCATTACAACACCGGCGGTTCGGGTTTTAAACGCCCGGCATATTGATTATTCACTGCATTCCTATGCATACGAGGCCCACGGGGGAACCGCTGTGGCTGCCCGATCCCTTGGCATCGATGAGCGGCAGGTGATAAAAACGCTTGTAATGGAAGGCGATCCGGGGCAGTATTTTCTGGTTCTGATGCACGGAGACAGACAGGTTTCAGTAAAATCCATGGCACGGTCCCTGAAAATCAAGACGGTGACCCCCTGTGAACCGGAAATTGCTCAAAAAATTACCGGATATAAAGTGGGGGGGATTTCACCCTTTGGAACCCGAAAAGTGCTTACGATTTATCTTGAATCTTCAATCATGACACTTGATACGATATATATCAACGCCGGGAAAAGAGGCGTTCTGGCACAACTTGCACCAAATGTTCTTGTCAGAATTCTTGCTCCGGTCATGGTGACCGCGGGTATCTGATCCGCTTAAAACAATCAATTGATCACGATTTTCGCCACGCATACAGGTGCTGCCAAACAAAATCAAAAGAAAATTTCATAGCTCGATATTCGACATTAAATCAGAATATTGAATCGCTAAATGACGCCACCTAATTGATGCAACGTTTTTGCATTGAACCCGAACGACACAATTCAAATGGCAAGGAGGATCATATGTCTGAGGGACTGGATATTATCATTGTTGATGATGAGCCGGCTGTTTGCCGTATGCTTTCCGAGGACATCGTCCAGTTTTTTGTCTGGGGGGATATCATACCGTTTACGGATGTTGAAGCCGCATCCATTTATTGCCTGAACCGGAAAAGCAGCATTGCCGTCTTTATCGTGGATGTATTTCTTGACGGCAAGAGCGGATTTTTATTTTTGGATTCAATCTGTGAAAAATACCGGTCAATATACGAAGATACGATTATTATTACCAGAAACGCCAGCGATGATATTGTAGATATGTGTCTTGCGTCGGACATCAATTATCTGCTGGAAAAACCGGTCCGCCATTATGCCCTGCAAATGGCCGTCCGGGCAATTGCCTGGAAATATATAAAATTTGCCGCCCGTTTGAGGGATGACCCTGAATATTGCAAATCATGCAATCGGCTTATTGGCCGGTGACCGAGGGGCGTATATGATACACGCTGATGGTCTGCGGGTTTCCCAAGATACGCCCGGATGAAAGGTCAAAACTGGATTTCGGCATCCTTTTTTTAACGGTTTACATTTTTTTAAAAGATATCTGCTTTTGTCTGATTCAGGATGCCGATTTAAGATTTAGCAGAACACGTTTCCAGATTTCTTTTATTTTTTTTGCCAGTTGCGAACTGTCGTCATATTCAATGACGGTGTGCCCATTTACCATGGCCTTGGTAAATACCGGATCAAAAGGAATTCGCCCCACAACTTTCAACCCGTTTAGCTTTGAAAAATTTTCAATGTCCCGGGTTACATCCAAATTTAGATCAAATTTATTTACACAAACCATGGCCGGGACTTTGAAGAAATTCGCCAGTTGCACCACACGCTGCATGTCATGTTTGCCCGACACAGTAGGCTCGGTTACGATTAGCACGGCACTGGCCCCGCCAATGGATGCGATGACCGGGCACCCGACCCCCGGAGGGCCGTCGGTGATCAAAAGGTCCAGCCCCTTTTGTGTTGCAAGATCGCGTGCTTCCTTGCGCACCAGTGACACCAGCTTACCGGAATTTTCCTCGGCGATTCCAAGCCGGGCATGGACCATGGGGCCAAATCGTGTATCCGACTTAAACCATTGGCCGCAAGTATTTATGGGAAAATCAATAGCCTTTTCAGGACAGAAGTAGACACAAACCCCGCAGCCCTCACAGGCAATGGGGTCCACTTCATAGGTTTCGCTGATGGATTCAAAGCGGCATAGATCACGGCATAATCCACATTCGGTGCATTTGTCCGTATTGATGACGGCACTGCGCCCGCTTTGAAAATCATGCTGCTCCCGGACGGCAGGGGACATAATCAGATGCAGGTCTGCGGCGTCCACATCGGCATCACACAAAACTTTGTTTTTGGCAAACGAGGCAAAAGCCGCCAGTAAACTGGTTTTGCCGGTTCCTCCCTTACCGCTGATAACGATTAATTCGTCCATTAAAAAGCTCCAGATCAGGCATTGGCGATTTGAGCAATGCGCTTGTAAAGTTTTATAAAACTTTCCTTGAATTCCGGCATAACATCCACCAGAAGTTCTCCCCGGGAATAGGCCTCGGCGATTTTTCGGTCAAAGGGGATTTCCATGAGGATGGGGAGGTCCACCGATTCTGCATATTCGTAGACCTTGTCATCGCCCATGTCCGAGCGGTTGATGACCAGCCCGGCCGGAATACCCAGCATTTTAACGGCCCCCACGGCCAGTTTCAGGTCATGCAGCCCAAATGGTGTGGGTTCGGTCACCAGCAGCACAAAATCGGTATCAGCCATGGCGGTGATTACCGGGCATGAGGTTCCCGGGGGGGCATCGATAATGGTAATTCTTTTCGGATCTGCGCAGGTGCGAACTTTTTTGATCAGAGGCGGGGCCATGGCCTCACCCACCTTGAGCTTTCCGTCGGCGAATTTAAGATTGTCGCGATGGCCGATTTGAAGGGTCCCCAGTTCACGACCGACTTCCGTGATGGCATTCTCCGGGCAGACTGCCATGCAGCCGCCACAGCTGTGACAAAGTTCATGAAACGTCAGAACGGTTTTTGCAATAACCACAATGGCCTTGAACTGACAGATGTCTGCACACTTCCCGCATAGATTACATTTGTCTTTATCTATTTCCGGTACCGGGATGGTGATGGCTTCGGTTTTATCCAGCAGTGGATTCAGGAAAAGATGGGCATTGGGCTCTTCCACATCGCAATCTAGAATCTGTGCTCCGTTTCCGAGAGAAACAGCCAGATTCGTTGCGATGGTGGTCTTGCCGGTTCCCCCTTTCCCACTGGCAATACTGATTATCATATCTATGCTCCATTCGGCAGTTGATAATTTTTCAAATGTGCGATTATTTTTCAAGCCGCTCGATACGGTCGGAAATCTGACGCATTTGCTCTTTCAGGGCTTCAAGTTCTTGCGTTTTGGTCAAATTTTTTTCAGGAGCCGGTGTGGACAAAGTCCCCTGAGAAAAACCCATGCCGCGACCACCACCCATGCCGCGACCACCACCCATGCCCCGGCCGCCACCCATGCCGCGACCACCGCCCATACCCATGCCTGATCCGACGGCCGGCGTCTGCGACGCACGCTGGGTTGTTACCGGGTCGTTCATACCGTGATGGTCGGCTACATTGGCGCTGCTGCTGGATGAAAGCTGATTATTTTTAAATTTTTCCAAAACGTCCCTGACGGTTCCCGACTGGTCTGTAATAATTTCAACTCCCGCAGCGGTCAGGGTCTGGGCTGCGTTTGGTCCGCAATTACCGGTAATAGCGGCTTTTACACCTTTCGAAGCAATTAGCTGGGCTGCCTGGATACCGGCGCCACCGCCTAGGGCCATGGCACTGTTATCTATAAATTCAAAATCCATGGTATCGGTTTCTACTAGAATAAAAAAGGCACATCGCCCGAAACGGGTATCAATCTTTGACTCCAAATCCGTGCCGTTGGAACTGATGGCTACTTTCATTTTTTTAACTCCTTTATTGTTGATGGTACAATTATTTTGCGGTTCAGGATATTGATCCCGGTACGATTGTACTTATCCATACTGTCAGGTGCCTTTTCCAGAACAGGGCGGTTTACCGCATTTTTTTGCGCTGCCCCAGCCGGGTATGCCCCGGTACTGCCAGTCCGGCACCTGATACAACCGAGGTTGTGGACATTATTTTCCCCATTGCCCGGCTGCGTCAGGATCGGCAGGTAGCCGCAGTATTATCTCCCATGCCGGTTAAAAATCCAAAAATTTTTTCGCAGTCATGACAACGATATTCATAAATGGGTGTCAGAATCCTCTTCTGCCTGAAATTATTACTTTGTTTTGAGTTAACTCCTGTTTGTTTTACAACAATAAGAACAAAATCTGTGAATGTCAATATGAGATATGTCCCCGAAGCCGTATTTTGTATTTTTTTTGCATCGTTGGCGGTATTGGGTGCGGGATATTGGGTATAAGGACCAAGGGGGCGTAAAAAAGGCCGCCGGGATACAACAACCCAACGGCCTTTTAACTATCGTCCGTCCAAAAATAATTTTTTTGCCCAATCTCATCGCTATGCACAAAAATAATCCTCGGAATATCATCATATGCCTTTGGCTATTTTTGTGCATGCCTTGATCTTGAACAAAATCCTCATTTCTGGATGGCGACTATCAGTGTTTTCCGTGTGCGTTGAAGAATTGAGCTATGCATTGGTGGTTATCTGCTTACACCAGGCCCTGATCCAGCATGGCGTTAACGACTTTGAGGAAACCGGCGATATTGGCTCCGGCCACGTAGTTGCCGGGCATTCCATATTCGGCCGCAGCATTCAGGCAGGTCTGATGGATGCTTTTCATGATATTTTTCAGCCGATTGTCCACCTCCTCTCTGGACCAGCCCAGCCGCATGCTGTTCTGGGACATTTCCAGCCCGGACACGGACACGCCGCCGGCATTGGATGCCTTGCCTGGTGCATAGAGGATTTTTTTATCAATAAAAAGGTTAACCACTTTCGATACCGAAGGCATGTTGGCGCCTTCGCTGACCACTTTGATGCCGTTATTGATCAGATTGTAGCCATCTTTTTCGTTGATTTCGTTCTGAGTAGCGCTCGGAAAGGCGCAGTCGGCCCGGTGGTTCCACAGGGGATTGTAGTCCAGGGATGTGTCGACTTCGGTGTAGACTGCCTGGGAATACTTGTCGATATACTCTTTTATGCGGCCGCGTTTAATGTTTTTAATCCGTTTGATAAAATCCAGTTTATCCTGGTCAATTCCTTCTTCATCAAAGATATAACCCGAGCTGTCGGAAACCGTGACCACCTTGCCCCCCAATTGGGTAATTTTTTCTATGGTAAACTGGGCCACGTTGCCCGAACCGGACACCAGACAGGTTTTGCCTTCCAGGGATTCATTGGTGGTCGCCAGCATTTCAGCGGCAAAATAAACATTGCCGTAACCGGTGGCTTCCGGTCTGATCAGGCTGCCGCCCCAGCCCAGGCCTTTGCCGGTCAGGATGCCTCCGAATTTGTTGCTCAGACGTTTGTAAATGCCGAAAAGATATCCGATTTCACGGGCGCCAACGCCAATGTCACCAGCCGGTACATCCGTGTCCGGACCAATATGGCGATAGAGCTCAATCATAAAACTTTGGCAGAATCTCATCACCTCATTGTCTGATTTACCCTTGGGGTCAAAATCGGAGCCGCCTTTTCCACCGCCCATGGGCAGGGTTGTCAGGGCGTTTTTAAAGACCTGCTCAAATGCCAAAAATTTCAAAATGCTGAGGTTCACCGAGGGGTGAAAACGCAGACCGCCCTTGTAGGGCCCTATGGCACTGTTCATCTGGATCCTGAAACCACGGTTTATATGCACCTGTCCCTGGTCATCCTGCCAGGGTACCCGAAACAGAATCACCCGCTCAGGTTCCGTGATTCTTTGAAGCACAGCCAGTTTGCGATATTCGGGATTGCGGTCAAGCACAGGCTTTACCGTTTCGACAACTTCCTCAACGGCCTGTAAAAATTCTTTTTCACCAGGATCTCTTTCTTTGATTAATTGCAGAATGTCTATCATAAAAACCTCCTTTAGCGTTTTGGATTGCACCTTTCAATGTTTGTCGGACACAGAATGGCAATATGGGAACTGTCGTAAAATATTTTCTTTATTTTAACATGCATAAAACACGTTTAAAATCCTTTATCAAGTCTCAATTATAACGCAGTCTGATTTTTGTCCATCTATTTTTAAAAGCAATGGATTTTCAAGCCGTACATGCCTGAGAAATCTTGTTTCCTGATTCAGATGCAGGCCCTGTAACCATTCCCAGTCAAAAAAATCATCTGAGTCTTCCGTGACGGTGATGTAATGGATTCCCAGTGACGTAATATTCTGAAAAAAATGGGAGCCCTGGGAAGGTTCGGCCCTGATGGCCGCATTTCTCAGTTCGATAATGGCGCCGACGCCTGATATGTTCTGCCATTTGACCGGAATACCCAGCCATCTGTCGGCTGAGCCCCATCGCCCGGGCCCCACCAGCAGGTAGGGCCGCTGTTCTTTTATCAGAGACGCGTTGATCTTTCCTATTTCCCCGGCGATTTGAATGGTGGCTTCCGACTTGAAATTCTCCGGTTTGACAAAAATAATGTCTTTGATCGAATTGTTCAGCCCGTTGCCCAGGGCCTGGGATGAACGACAAATCGCTTTTTGAATATCGTCTGGGGTAATCTCTACCTCAAGGCGTGCCTCATCAGGAGCCATGGGACGCATTTGAAGGAAATAAAACTCATCTTTTTGCCGGTTGTTTTGATTCAGATTGACCGAGAATTCAATTTCCACGGGACAGCCGATACCTTTGTGCCCGAGAGTAATCAGAGTTTCCAAGAGTTGCGGCAGGGGCAGTAAATCGTATTTAAGGATAGAGGCAAAAGTCATGACCTTGGGACCTGGAATATGGCCTGAATCACGAACCCGGTGTTCATCGGGGACATAGGTACTGGCAAGCGTTCTGACGGGGAAATCGGTTTCCGCTTCCTCCACGCTCAACTTTTCAAGATTCGAGTATTTTTGAAAATTTAACTTTTCGGGATAGTCCCTGATTTTCAGCGAATAAAAGGATCTCTGTGAATTGGCAAGCATGTCTTCCACGGATGAAAATTGAGGTAGAATTTCAGGGTATTTTGGAGAGAATCGAAGTGTCTGTTCACCTTCTACAACGGCTTTGCCCAGTCCCAGAGCAATATGCACGATTCCCTCTTCTGCTTTCATGGGTGAAATCGGATAAAAATTATGGGACTGGGCCACCCCGGAGACGGCCGGATAAAAATAATCGCCGTATTCATTGCCTGCCAATTGCTGAATGATTATTGCCATGGATTCTTTTTGGGGCTGCTTTGAGGTGTTTTGGGCAAATGCTTTGGGGCCTTCATAATAAGTAGACGCATAAACCAGTTTAATAGCGGTTACAAGGCGCTGTAGCCGGACGGGCAGTTGAAGGTCGTTATTGGGGATCATATAGGTTTCGTACAGGCCTGCGTAGGGCTGGAACTGTGCGTCTTCCAGCAGGCTGGAAGAACGCACGGACAAAGGGTATTTTACCTGGGCCAGATAGAGCTTAAATATTTCGATCAGCCATTCCGGCATTCTGGCTTTTAAAAAGGCCTCCCGGACGTGGGCGTCGTCATAATCGCCAACAGCAAAATGCTCCAAATGGTTTTGAGAGACAAAGGATTCAAAGCCATCCGTGCAGATTACCAGGGATTTCGGAATTTTAATATCAATTTTAGTGTATTTTTCATGAATTTGCGAATTCTGATGTAAAAGGACCGACATGAAGGCCAGACCGCGAGCTTTGCCGCCTAAAGACCCCTGGCCGACTTTGACAAAGTCCATGGTTTTGGCGTCGAAGGTAAGGGGATTAAACTGGGACACCACGCCCTTGTGGCGCCAGAGACGGAGGGCATGGACATTGGAGATGAGATATTCCCGCATATCCTTGGTAAATTTGAATTCATCGGCACGTTTCTGACGGAATACGGAAGCAAGGCTGATTTCACTACGGCCCATGAGCCAGTTCGAAAAATTATTACGCCGGGCATGATACCACAGGGATTCTTCAGGCAAATGGGCCAGTTTTTCTTCCAGTTCCTTGAGATTTGATGCACGGTCGATCTGTCTTCCGTCGGGCAACCGGAATATAAAATCACCAAAACCCAGATGATTCATGAAAAAATCGTGGAGCTCCGCAAGCAGATTTGGAGCGTTCTTGTCCAGAAAGAGGGCTGGAATCCGCATGGCTTTTTTTTGATTATCGGGATTTGAACTAAGAAGGAGCATGGGCAGGTCCGGTATATCCCGCTTTATGTGAGACAGCAGCACAGCTCCGGAATCGTCCGCCATTTTGCCGTTGCGGGGAAAACGGGTATCGGAAATAATGCCGAAAAGGTAGTCGTGGTACTTCTCATAATAGGTCATGGCCTCTTCATAATTCTCAGCCAACAAGATTTTGGGTCTGACCCGCATTTTCAGCAAACGATGATCTTCGTTCAACCCACTGCCCAGGACCGCCTGGGTCTGTTGGACAATTTCCTTGTAGATCAGCGGCAAAAAGGAAGAATAATATACCGGGGAATCCTCCACCAGAATAAGAACCCTCACCTTGGCTTTTTGTGTGTCATTTTCAATATTGAGGCGGTCTTCGGCGTTTTTCACCAGGGCCAGCAGCAGATCCGTGTTGCCTGACCAGACAAACACCTTGTCGATTCCGGCAATATTTTTTTTATCGATAATTGGCTGAATGGTGCGGGTACTGTGAGCAAGCAGGATAACCGGCAGGTCTGAATTGGTTTTTTTTATCTCGATGCCCAGAGAAAAGGCATCCATGTCATCCAGATTGGGCATGGTGACCACAAGATCAAAAGCCCTGTCATTTAACAGGACCAGGGCCTCACTAGCCGAGGAAGTCCGGGTTACCCGAGGGGGCATGCTCAAGTTCAGCCCGCTGTATTCGTTAATAATACGGGACGCAAGGCTGCCGTCTTCCTCCAAGATAAACGCATCATAGGGACTGGCAACAAGAAGGATCTCCCTTATTTTTTTAGACATTATTTCATGAAAAATCTTGAATTGTGAATAAAATTGGGTCGGCAGGTAATTTTCTGATAAAGCCATAAAAACTCCATGTAATGGTTATTGTTTGGTTAAATCGAACGGTAACCACATTACAACAGGCAGGCAGGGAAATCAAGGCAGGAGCAAAAAATCGGTCGGCCAGGCAGTCGTCCTTTTCATAGGATGGGCGGAATTGTAATCGCAGTTGTTATGGTCGCAAGATTGGCTGATTATTATTCATATAATTAGATAATTGGCAGCGCCTAACTGATATTTTTCTTGACTAAGTGAATAGTTTAAAATACAATAGCTTTTAGTTTATTAAATATAATTCAGGAGATTGATAAATAATGGGAATCCAGGAAAGAAAAGAGAGAGAGAAGGAACGTCGGCGTCAACAGATCATTGTTGCCGCCAAACGGGTTTTTTCCGATAAGGGTTTTAACAAGGCAACAATGGAGGATATTGCCAAGGAGGCGGAGCTGAGCCCTGGCACGCTTTATCTTTATTTTAAAAACAAGGAAGAACTGTATGCCTCCCTTTCATTACGAATTCTGCAGTATCTGCTGATAAGGGTGGAACATGTCAACAGTGAAACCGGATTGGGGCCGGATAAAAAAATCGATACCCTGATGGAAGCCATGTATGATGTGTATGACTTTGATCCTCTGATTATTATCAACATGTTTCATCTGCAGTCGAGTGAGACCCTCAAAAACTTGTCGCCCAAACTGCTGGAAGAAATTAAAAACCTGTCACGCAAGGCCCTCGGAGCCATTGCGGCGATATTTGAAGAGGGCGCCAAAACAGGAAAATTTATCGATAAGCATCCCATCGCCCTGGCAGATACTTTCTGGGCACTGTTTTCCGGTGTCGTACTCTGGGAGGCCAGTAAAAAAATCATCAATGAGGATAAGGATTATCTCAAGCAGACCCTTAGATTGGCATTTGAAATATACCGGCGTGGAATAGAAAAGTAATCCGGCATACACTGATACCAAAAGAGAAGTAGTGCAAATTATAAGGGATATAGCGAGCCGGGCATGCTTCTACTTCCCTTTATGTTAGCTTTTACCCGCCCGCTTTTGGTTTTTTAGACAAGCCTGTAAGCCACCTTTACCGACCATTCAAAAACGCCACGGATCAATCGGACAGATTAGGGCCTCGGAAAAAATAATTTATTTCATCTTACTTGTCTTTTGGCTCGACTTTTTCATTCCATAACCTAATGAATACGTAAAGTATGCTATCGGTTATGCGTCTTGAAGGCGAGCCAAAATCTAAGCGCAATTCTGGGGATACTTATTATTTCCCGAGGCCCTTATATGGATTTCCCCTTGGCACTTGTTCGATTATAGGCCGATGCCTGAAAAAGCCGGGTAATTTCATCGGCTTCAAATTCCGGCCAGGGAACCTTGTGATTATGTTGCATGGCCTTTACCCCCTGACCGGCTTCAAGGGTTTTGCCGATACAGGTTACCGTTATTCCGGCCTCACGAATTCGGGCTTCGAGTTGATCACAGACATCCTTACGGCAGCAGATCAGAAGGCTGCCGGAGCCGATCAATCCCATGGGATCAATATCCAGTAAACCACAAATTTTTTCGGTTTCCGAATATACAGGGATACGATCCATATCGATTTCAAGTTGGTGACCGCCGGCAATACTGATCTCTGTCACCGCACTTGCAAGTCCTCCTTCGGTTACGTCATGCATGGCACTGACGCCCTTTATACCTGCGGCGACACGGGCTTCGGCAAGAATGCTGATCCGGGCAAGAAATCCTTGACAGGTTTTTATCTCCGTTTCCGACATGCCTTTTTCTGTCAGCCGCCCGGCAAATTCACGGGCGATAATTGCGGTGCCTTCAACGGCAACAGCTTTGGTCAACAGGATCCTGTCGCCAGGGCGCAAACTGCGCTTGTCGATGAGGGCTTTCCGGTCCACGGTACCTGTCAGCATTCCGCTGACCACCGGTCGGGTAACGGCGTCGGTGATTTCGGTATGCCCCCCGCACAGGGTAATGTCCCAGCGCTGGCACATGGTTTGCAAATCGGACATGATGCGATAGATTCGGGAGGGCGTAATGCCGCAGGGAAGCATTATTGTCGTTAAAAGCCAACGGGGAACGGCTCCGGATGTGGCGATGTCATTCGCGTTCACCAGTACCGCATAGTAGCCGATGGAATCTGTCGCGAATGTAATCGGATCGGATTTTAAGACAATAACCTGCTCATCGGCCACATCTATTGCAGCGGTATCTTCGCCCACGCCCGGTTTGATGATGACTGCGGAATCGCTTATGTCCAGCTTAGACAGAAAAGATTGCAGCAAATCGTTGGGCAGCTTGCCGGCCGGCAGGGGAATGCCCAGGCGTACAATTTTTTCAAGCGCCTCAAGTTCCGTGATGGTGAAATCGCTTTCTACCGGAACAGTGGCAGCGTTTGGGTTGTTGTCCAGAAAAACCGTAATGGCCCCGGCCCTGCTGCCGGCCTGGATGTCAAAGATAAAATCCCCCACCATCAGGACCTGGACGACGTCGATATTCAATACTTCCGCGGCCCGCAGGACCCCGTCCGGGCTGGGTTTTGGCGAGATCGGATCATCCCGGGAAAGAATAAGATCAAAGTCTGCAGCACGGGTTGTATTAAAATTCTCCAGTGCCCGTTCAATGGATTGACGGCGGTTGCGGCTGAGGATGGCTAGGAGCAGCCCCTGAGATTTAAGGCGGGCGATCATTTGCTCTGCACCCCTGGCGGGCCTGGAATGAATGGCGGCATCCATCTCGAACTGATCGAGCTGTTTTCGGGCCGCATCGCGTTGGGCAAGGGGTTTGATCTGGTGGATAAATTCAAGCACAGGTGTATCTGGCGGGCAGTTCAATTGCTTGCGAATTATTGAGAAATCTAGCGCTCCGGGTTTTGTCAGGGTTCCGTCAAAATCAAACAGAACGGCCTTTAAGGTAAATATTTTCATGGCTCTTATTTTTTGATAATTTCGTAAAAAGTATTTGAAATACCCCGAATATGTTAAGATTTTCCGTTACCGTAAAGATGCCGGAACACGAATTCTGATTTTCGACAATCCTTGTCGTCCGTTTTGATTCAAACCCCTTTATATAAAAATAGCGATTCTGCGTTTCTCTCGACTCAAGACTCACCATTCATATCAATCATGCCTGGTCAAAATTTTTTATTTTTTGCCTGACAGGGCGTGGCCGTTATTCGAGTCATGTAATACAAAGATATTTTATGTATATTAATTTTCTGATGAGGGAAAGAAAAAAACAAATTTTCAAAAATCCTTGATTCCCGGTTTTTATCTTTACCCGCAAACCTGTCTGCCAAGGGGAATGCCCACCCGGCATAGCAAGGCTTGTGCCGAGGCCTACGGGCACAAGCGGACAGGTTGCACAGATTCTAATAAATTCGGTTTAATTTGCAACTGTTAAAAACCGTTGTTCTGTTTTCCTCCTTGACACCTACGCGTTGCCCTCCTATTCTTTAATAAAAATATTCATTTTTAAGTATAGACAGTGAGGTTCATAAACTGACCATGAAAAAAAACAGCTCAAAAATAGGCCGTAATGATCCGTGTCCCTGCGGCAGCGGACTCAAATATAAAAAATGCTGTATGGGTAAAAAGGAGGTGGGCGCCGAACATCTTGCGAACCTGTATGCAACACAGCACAATGTTCGCGTCAAGACGAAAAAGGATATCGAGGCCATAAGAAAGGCCGGTCGTTTGACCGTTGACACACTTGACCTGGTTGAATCCAGAATCCGACCAGGGATGACAACCGAAGAGATCAATACCCTGGTCCATGAATTTACCATAAAAAATGGTGCGGTTCCGGCGCCACTGCATTACCGGGGTTTTCCAAAGAGTGTCTGTACATCCGTGAACGAAGTCATTTGTCATGGCATTCCCGGAAAACGCGTCCTTAAAGATGGCGATATCGTCAATGTCGATGTGACACCCATCCTGAACGGCTACTATGCAGATGCCAATAAAACATTTTTTGTGGGCAGTCCGGAACCCAATGCAAAAAAGATTGTAGCGGTGGCCGGAGAATGCCTGAAACGGGGTATGGAAATGGTGCGGCCCGATGCCACGATCGGGGATATCGGCTGGGCCATCCAGAAATATGCCGAAAGCCAGGGCTGCTCGGTTGTCAGAGAATTTGTGGGGCACGGGGTCGGATTTGAATTCCATGAAGCGCCCCAGGTTCCGCATTACGGCCGCCGGGGAAAAGGTCTGGCCCTTATTCCGGGAATGGTGTTTACCATCGAACCGATGATCAATATCGGCCGTCACAGCCTGTATATCCTGGATGATGACTGGACAGCGGTGACCGAAGACGGTTCATTGTCGGCTCAGTTTGAACAGACCCTTTTAGTAACTGAAAATGGTGTTGAAAGTCTGACGCCTTTTGAATTGTAATTTTGAAGTTATCTTGATTATTGAAAAACTGCTGAAGTCCTTAGCAGACTTGCCCCTTAGTTTTTCAGCCATATGTCGATGGCTTCAGCTACCCCGCAGGTATTGTTGGATGCCACATTTTGAAAACGGCATTTGAGAACATCCGGGGCGTTGTTCACGACAAAACTGCTGCCGGACCATTCCAGCAGATCCAGATCATTAAAATCGTTACCGATGGACATGATATTTTTTGTGAAAATTTTGAGTTCGGATGCGAGCCAGTCAGCGGCCTGACTCTTGGAGACCTTCGGGTGAAAGAGTTCAAGCCAGGTGGATCGGCCGTCCATGGGCGATGTGGAGTGGATAACACTGAAATCCGGCAGGGCCTTTCGAACGATAGCAAGCGCGGCGACGGTTTCATCTTCGGGCACTACGGCGAGAAGCTGGGCTGCCGGACCGAATCCCTCAGGTGCTTCAATTACCAGTGGATTTGAAAATTTTCGATACCCTGCCAGCCGGGATTCAAAATCGGGGTTATGGCGCTTGGTACGCCGATATGCCAGTTGGTGATTATCCGGGACCGGATGATGAACCATAAAATCGAAATTTGACTGCATAAAAAATTTTATTGCCCGATCGACTGCATGGGGTGCAAGATTTATTTTTCGAACAATATTGCCTGCCGGGTGGGTGGCCACACCGGCTCCGGTGCTGAAAATTATGTAATCAACCGGCAGATCGGCACCCGGTGAATTCATAAATGAATAGAGAGAACGACCCGTGGCCACGGCCCGGATCACATTATGATCCGGCAGGGTCCTGAGGGCTTCAAGGTCTTTGCCCGATAGGGTGCGGTCGGAGCGCAGCAGCGTGCCGTCAAAATCCGTAATAAACAACTTGATGCAAGGCGGATCGGCTTTTTTCGTCAAACAGGCGCTTAATCGCTTATTCCTGATATTTGGCATTTGAAATTTGTGCTTGAATTTAGAACTTTCGGTGTCCCCGGCTTAGGGTCATTATTCCATAATCTCGTAAATGCTGGATGTAACAGGCGCCCTTAAGTTTGTAAGCACTCTTTCCAAGAGCACACCCTCCCGGCTGGGATAGTTATAGCTAAAGGTGGAGCGGATTGCCATGGACACGAACTGCACAGCCCGATCCAGGGCAATGGGCAGGCTGTCACCCTGCAGAAGGCCACCGACAATCACACTGGCAAATGCATCGCCCGTGCCCGGGTAATAGGCTGGTATATAAGTGCAGTCCACCTTCCAGAAGCGGCCGTCTTTCCGGTCAAAAGCCACCACACCCGACACATTCGGTCTGCCCGGTACGGGCACACTGGTAATGATCACCTTGCCCGGCCCTTTATCGCAAAGCCTTGCAATCCACTCTTTTACCTGCTTTTCCTCAATGTTTTTAGGATAAGGCTCATCCAGAAGAAATGCCGCTTCGGTAAAATTGGGTGTGATGATGTCGGCTTTACTGACCAGTAAGCGCATCTGCCGGATCATCTCAGGACCCATTGTTTTATATGGTTTGCCGTTATCTCCCATTACAGGATCAACAGTCACCAGTTGTTCAGGCCGGGCAAAGGATTTGATAAAATCCAAAACAATATCTACCTGTCGGGGTGAGCCCAGAAATCCGCTGTAGATGGCGTCAAATGCAATATCAAGCGTTTTCCAGTGATCGATTATTGGACCCATCTCTTCGGTCAGATCCACAAAATGATAATCATCGAAGCCTCCGGTATGGGTTGACAGAACAGCCGTAGGCAGGGGGCAGGCCTGGACCCCCATGGTAGACAGGATAGGGATAATAACGGTCAATGAAGCCCGGCCAAATCCGGAAAGATCATGGATAGCGGCCACTTTTGGTACTGGATTCTGCATTGTTTTACCTCTCTGACTGCTCAACAAGAATAATGCCCGAACTAAGGCATGCAGTTGTTGCATTAACAAAAAATTGTGCTTAAATAGGGCTGAATAAAGCAAAAGGTGATCAAATCATAATTTGTACTGAGTTAATAGGAAAAATCATCGGATATGTCAATATTTATGCTTGCAGGATACAGATCAGGTGGAATAATAAGGACAAATTTAAATTGTCATTAATTCTGCTGCGTCCTGTCCGCGCGGCAAAGGAACCGTAAAGAAAAGGGTTTTCGCTGGTCTGACAAGGCAATAAGGACCGGGGACAGCCCTGAAAGTAAAGAGGTCCCAAAGCCTATGGTTGGAACGATCATTCACAACTGCCTTCATTTTGCCATGCCTGCTGCTGCGGCCCGTGTATGGTTTGCCGACCGCTGGAAACAGGCATGGCTAATCATGACCCTGACCATGGCGGTGGACCTGGATCATTTTTTGGCTACCCCTATCTATGATCCCAACCGCTGCAGTATCGGGTTCCATCCGCTCCATTCCTATCCTGCAATCTTGATCTACCTGTCTCTGACCTCAATTCCAAGGCTGCGGCTGGTTGCCTGCGGCCTGCTCATTCATATGGCCCTTGACGGCATCGAATGCCTGCGTATTGCAATGGGGTAAGGGGTCGTACAAAAATAAGTCTGCAAACTTATAGTTTTTAATGTAGCCCTCTCTCGGAAGTGGAAAAGTCCACGATGGTCAGCATCCCCGTAATTTTTTCAGTGAGACAGCATAAAGGGCGACTTGACGGTAACAAAATCGTTTGACATGATCGGGTTAATGTCTATTTTATTATTACTTTAATTAACATTACTTAATAAGATATTTGTATAAAAGTAATACGGAGGGGGGAGACGTCTGAATGCGCTTCGATAAATTTACCATCAAATCTCAGGAACTGATTCAAAACGCCCAGGTATTTGCCGCTCAAAATCATCACCAGCAGGTGGAACCATTGCATCTGCTCCATGCCATGGCAGATGATCAGAAGGGAATTACCCGATCCATACTGCACAAGATGGGCGTGGCGCCGGCAGATATCAACCGCGAGGTTTCAGCGGCAATGGACAAACTGCCCCGGGTCAGCGGCGGCACGGAAGATGTGTATATTTCCCGGCAGACCCGCATTGTTCTCGAAACCGCATTTTCCGAAGCCGACAATATGAAAGACCAGTATGTCAGCGTTGAACATATCCTCCTGGTTCTCTGTGATCCGGTAAAATCAGCAGTAACTGCCGAAATTTTTATTCGTTGCGGCATTAAGCGGGACACCATTTTAAAGATCCTGATGGATATACGCGGGTCCCAGCGGATCACCGATCCAAACCCCGAAGAAAAATACCAGGCCCTAGATAAATTCAGCCGGGACCTCACGGATCTGGCACGGCTGGGAAAACTCGACCCGGTGATCGGTCGGGATGAAGAAATCCGTCGGATTGTCCAGGTGTTGTCCCGCCGTACCAAAAACAATCCGGTCCTTATCGGCGAGCCCGGAGTTGGTAAAACCGCCATCGTGGAGGGCCTGGCCCTGAGAATCATTGCTGGAGACGTTGCCGAAAGCCTGAAAAACAGACGTCTGGCCTCCCTTGATATGGGGGCGTTGATCGCCGGTGCCAAATACCGGGGAGAATTCGAAGACCGCCTCAAGGCGGTACTGAAAGAGGTGGAGAGTGCTCAGGGAGAGGTAATCCTGTTTATTGATGAACTGCACACTCTTGTGGGTGCCGGCGCGGCCCAGGGATCCATGGATGCCTCCAATATGCTGAAGCCGGCCCTGGCCCGGGGAACCCTTCGCTGTGTGGGGGCCACCACGATCACCGAGTACCGCAAATATATCGAAAAAGATGCGGCCCTTGAGCGACGATTTCAGCCGGTAATGGTGGCTGAGCCCAGCGTTGAAGATACCATTTCGATCCTGCGGGGCCTCAAGGAAAAATATGAGGTTCATCACGGGGTTCGGATCAAGGATTCTGCCATTATAGCGGCGGCCAATCTCAGCGGGCGCTATATTGCCGACCGCTTTTTGCCGGACAAGGCCATTGACCTGGTGGATGAGTGTGCCTCTCGTCTGCGCATTGAAATTGACAGCATGCCCCGGGAGATCGATGAGATCCAGCGCCGCATCACCCAGGCGGAGATTGAACGCGAAGCTTTGAAAAAAGAATCGGATGATGCTTCCCGGAAACGCTGCCGTGTTCTTGAATCCGAAATTGCCGCCTGGCAGGAGGATATGCTGGCCATGAAGGCCCACTGGCAAAATGAAAAAAATATGATCCAGGCCATCCGTACCGTCAAAGAACAGATCGAACAACTGGGCACCAAAGAGCAGCAGGCCGAAAGAGACGGGGACCTGGCACGCGTGGCGGAACTGCGGTACGGCAGATCCATCGAACTGCGCCGACAACTGGATGAGGCCAAGCAGAAGCTTGCCCTGTTGCAGCAGGACAGAAAAATGCTCAAGGAAGAGGTGGATGACGAAGATATTGCCGAGGTCGTTTCGAGATGGACCGGCATTCCGGTGGCAAAGATGCTGGCGGGTGAACGTGAGAAACTGGTGCACATGGAAGAGCGCCTGGGGCAGCGTGTCATCGGTCAGTCCGAAGCCATTGAAGCGGTTTCAAATGCCGTGCGCCGGGCCCGATCCGGTCTTCAGGATCCGGACCGCCCCATCGGTTCCTTTATTTTTATGGGACCCACCGGTGTGGGCAAGACCGAACTGGCCAAGGCCCTGGCGGAATTTATTTTTGACAGCGAACAGGCCATAGTGCGCATTGATATGTCGGAATATATGGAAAAGCATGCCGTGTCACGGCTGATCGGAGCCCCGCCGGGCTATGTGGGCTATGAAGAGGGCGGCTATCTTACCGAAGCCGTGCGAAGGCATCCCTATGCCGTGGTTCTTTTTGACGAGATCGAAAAGGCTCATCCGGAAGTTTTCAATGTTTTGCTGCAGATTTTAGATGACGGCCGCATGACAGACGGCCAGGGCCGGACCGTGGATTTTAAAAACACCCTGATCATCATGACATCCAACGTGGGCAGTCAATGGATCAGGGAGATGGGTTCTTCTGATCGACAGGCAATGGAAAACCGTGTACAGGAAGCCCTGCGGGCCAGCTTTAAACCGGAGTTCTTAAACCGCATCGACGAGAATATTATCTTCCATAATCTGACCCGGGAACAGATCCGAAAAATTGTACGCATTCAAGTCAAACATCTGGGAACTCGTCTGGCGGCAAAGCAGATGGAACTTGTTTTAGCGGATGAGGCCGTCACCCTCATCGCTGAAAAGGGGTATGATCCAGTGTACGGGGCCAGGCCCCTGAAGCGGGCCATTCAGCAATTAATTGAAAATCCGCTGTCCATGGAAATTTTAAAGGGAAACATCCCCGATGGCAGCTTTATAAAAGCGGAGGCGGATAGGGATAAAATCCGGTTTATTGTATGACGATAAAGGATAAAGGCCCCTTTTTTTGTATCAAACGTGCTTTTACGCCTTCCAGCTACCGTACTTGACTTGTATCCTTTTGAATGATAATTTTCAGGGAACAATTTCCGAATTCAACAGAATCTATCAAAAAAAATCAAATATCCGAAACTGAAATCGGACCGAAAGCCGACCCCGTTTCGGGATACTTATTATTTCCCGCGTCCTTTACTGATAACGGTTATGAAAGTCATAAAAGCTGAAAACAGTGACTCCCGGCGTCTCCCCATTTCATCACATCAACCGTCGGAAAATAATTCAAAAGGGAAAATATACCCTCCAAAGGATCTGCCCCGGCGTTACAAAATAAATGCCGCCGCAGAAGGCAGACGCCTCACCTGTCTCGAAGCGCCGAACATTCTGGTACGAATTGAGGCCGGTTTGACGATATCAGCCTCCGTGGCCCATAAATCGCCGGCGGGAACGATCTATCTGGATGGTGCCGCCCAGTGCGAACCCTTCATGGACAATGAAAAACAGGTATACAATTTTGATCATCATGAGGGGTGTCTGCGACCGTTTACCCTTTCCACATGTGAGCAAGTTCTGGTAATGTTTTTTAAAGGCCTGGATTTACGGGATCGAAGTTGGACTGTTTTCGCAAATGATCCGGATCTGGACACCATTTTTGCGATCTGGTTACTTTTTAATCATATCCGATTAGATCGGAAAGCGCCTGCCGCCCGACGGTTTTTATTTGCACTGATCCGAATGGAAGGCATCATCGATGCTCATGGATTGGAATTTTTGGAGATTAGCGGGTTTCCGCAAAATCTTCTGCAAAAAACAAAAAGTGTAATTGATCATCTGCGCACGGAAGAGGTCGCTCTGAAAGCCAATGATAAGTGGGATAAAACAGATTATCTGGAATATACGGCAACCATACTGCGTAAAATCGACAGAATAATTTACAAGGCTGATGATTTTACGGATTTTAAAGGACTGAAAGAACTTGCCCGTATAAATATGACCAATCACCGTATCGCAGTTGTGGTTCAGGGCGATATGGGAATTTATGAAATAGAACCGTATCTCAACCAGCTTTATGGCAGTCGGCTTGGGCTGGCCATTCTTAAAAAAAAAGGAACCGATGCATACACCCTGCGTTTGATGGATCTATTTATGTCGGGAGATCTGACTAAAGTTTATCAGAGATTAAATTTCATAGACCCCTCTGTGAGATCCAGGACAGACAACAATAGATGGGGGGGATCGGCTGATATTGGCGGATCGCCCCGTGGCACCGAAACAAAACTGACGCCCGAGGAAATTGTGCAGGCTTGTTTTGATGCTTTCCAAAAGCCCACGATGGCCGATCATGGCCGGCAGTTTTTTTGGGCAGCCGCAATCATCGGTGTAATTATGGCCATGGCCGCAGCATGCAGATTACACCGGTTTTCCGAATTTCTGTGTCATTGGATAGGGCTGGATGCGCTTTTTTTAAAAACAGACTTTGGGTTTTTTATTTCATTGCTTATTTTTTCCGCATTTTGTCTGGCCATTTTTCCCCGGGGCAGATTATGGCGATACGGGATCAATCTTCCCACCGGTAAAGACTGGTGGACGATTCTGCCGGTGATGATTCTTGCCGCCTATGCCGGTGGCATTTTTATACCCCATGGAACGATGGAATTTTTAAAACTATCCGAGACAGTGGGATACGTTTTTATTACCATCCCTTTAGCATTGGAATTGCTTTTCCGCGGCCTGGGACATGGTATTTTAACCTATCGGTCCGAGGTTCAGGATGCTGACAGCCCCTGGTTTTTTTCATATGCGAATATTGCCGCTTCTATTCTGTATGCTCTGTTTATCGCTTATATGAATTTTTTGCCAATGATATTTCAAGGATATATCCGGATACTGCCGGCGATAGAAGTCGTGTTTGCCGCTTTTGCGTTCGGCCTTGCCGCCGGGTTTGTAAGGGAAAGATCCCAGAGCATCATGCCGGCATTTCTTTTTCACATCATTGCCATGGTCGGTACCTTCGGCGCATTGCATTTTCCGAGTTAACCCGAGTCCTTCCAGAAATGCTCTTTCTGCCCCATCTCATCGTTATATGTCCGTGAACGTTAACATACACGAAACCCCGTATGTGCCGTTCACAAAGGAAATGAATCCATTATACCGTTTTGTGTAATCCCTGAGATCAGCGATTCAGAAAACGGACATATTCAACCATCCTAGAGAGCGCTTTGACGGCACGTTCCGGGGATGGATAAAACACACTCTTATAGGGGCTTTTTTCTATCGTGTAGACCGTGTGATCCCCTGGGCCGGCAAGCAGGCTTACCCCCAGGATCGGTTTTTGATATTTTTCCATAAATCGCGCCAGTTGCTCAATATAGTGCGCTTCATACACCGCCATCTGTCGGTTTACCTCTTCGAGAAATTCGGAAGATGCGGTTGGATCGGCTTTGATAATCGAATCCACCATTTTTCGGGCAAAAATTTTTCGGCCCAATATCCCCAGATTGATCACGGCATCACAACCATCCCATTTTAGCAGCTCCTCGATGACAAACAGCGGCAGGGTCGTATCGTGTTCCCCCACAAGATCAATGGGATTGGCCCGGCTCCAGTATGACGGTAACTTTTGGTCGATCTTCCTGACGAGATCCATCGACAGATCCGGGACCTGAAGATTGTATTTGGAACACAGATCCGCTGTGATAACTCCCCACCCGCCGCCGAGGGTCATAATGGCGGTGCGATTCCCCTTTGGAAACGGAAGGGATGAAAATGCTGCTGCAAGATCCAGCAGATCCATGGTGTGTTCAACCTTTACAATCCCCGCCTGTTTGCAGACGGCATTAAAAACCTTTGTATCAGAGGTCAAGGCGCCGGTATGGGTTGAGGCTGCACGATTTCCGGCCTTGCTCTGCCCGCCTTTTAAAAGGATGATCGGCTTTTTTTGCCCCACCTTCCTGGCCCCTTCAAAAAAACGACGACCGTTTTTGACGCTTTCGATGTAGAGTACAACGGTACGGGTCAGTGTATCCATTTCAAATCCGTCCAGGTAATCCTCGATGGTAATCATTGCCTCGTTGCCCGAGCCACAGAAGGCACGAATACCAATACCCTGTGCCTCGGCAAACGCCAGCAACTGAACCCCCATATTGCCCGATTGTGACACAATGGCGGTTGAACCGGGTCTGGGCGATACTGAACTGCCGATGCAGCAAAGGTCATTATGGGGGTTGGTAATCCCCATTGTATTGGGTCCCAATACCAAGACGCCGCTCTCTCTGGCCTGTAGGGCAAGTGCTTTTTCCTCTTGCTTTCCCGTTTTTCCGGTTTCACCGAAGCCGGATGTAATCAAAAGCATATTACGAATCTTTTTCTTTTTGAATTCAGGAAAAAGAGCCATCACCTTTGATGCCGGGACAGTCACCACACCCAGGTCCACATGATCGGGAAGTGAGGCGACAGTGGGGTAAACCCTTTTGCCGGCAATGGTTCCGCCTTTGGGGTTTACCGGGAATATCTTCCCTTTGAAACCATTGCTGATGGTATTGGACAGCAGCATATTACCCCATTTGCCCATCTGGGCAGAGGCCCCGATAAAAGCAATCGATTCAGGGTAAAACAGTGATCCGATCCATTTCGGGTCTATGGGCGGCTGAAATTTGATTTTTTTATCATTTCGGCTGAGCACAACCAGGGCATCAACAGCGCGTACCGCTCCATCCGGTGATATCAACAGCGGGTTTATATCAATTTCCGTAACTTCAGGGAAATCGATCCCGATTTTAGAAAGCCCCATCAGTGCCCGGGTCA
>Ga0307991_1000173_pt1 | contig 48789 bp, 50 predicted proteins | sample EllFjometagen131_FD_203146 | JGI IMG/M metagenome (GOLD analysis project Ga0307991, IMG submission 203146) | Marine microbial communities from Ellis Fjord, Antarctic Ocean - #131 | ecosystem: Environmental > Aquatic > Marine > Unclassified | place: Southern Ocean | collected 2014-10-08 | reverse complement strand
CAGCGGAGATGTTTAGAGGACCGATAATAGCATCCAAGGTGTCGTTGATGCCGCTGATCAGTTTGCCATAATCGCCGTTGTGTTTGCTGGCATCGGCGCGGGTGGCCAAGTTGCCTGCGGTGGCTGCTTTAGTAAGTTGCTCAGCATCAGTGATTACTGCCCCTACCCCCTGCCGCAACCCTTCTATTGCTTGGTTAATAGTAGCTTTTTTGCCCGGAAACTGCTCAACTTTAGCATCGAAGCGTCCCCCGCCAAACGCTACTAAACAGTCTACAACCTTGGACATATCGTTTACTTGCGTTGCTGCCATAGCATTAATAAGTTTAGCTATCTCCTTAAAATCACCACTATATTTCCCTTCCACGATAGCAACATCAACATTGCCTAATTGATGTTGTTTGTTCATTTGCGATATTTCGTTTAATAAACTTTTTTGAGCTGCATCTGAACCAATAATCCATCCCATTGCTCTTATCTCCCTCCCTGTTGGTTAGTAAAAAAGCATACTCTGCATTAAAGAGTTCTTGTAAATCGATTTTCGATGGCTTCAATTATCAATGTTGCGTAGCGTCTCTTGAAGCATTTTGCTTACACCAGCTGTAAGCGGAGCATCGTGCCCTGAATAAATTATGCGGATATCTTTTTTTGCCAATTCCCGCAGGGTCTCTATATACTCCGCTGCATAACCTTGTCCTGCTATCCTAATTCGTAATTGAGTGTCCCCTGAAAAAAGAACTTTTCCGGCGGCATAATAAAAACACACAGAATCTGAAGAATGCCCAGGAGTATGAATAACATCAACATATCCATCGCCTACTTTAAGGACTTGACCATTCTTCAGCCTACCATCAACCCCTTTCATATCGGCGAAAGCTAAAACTTTCGCACCGTATTTTTGCTTGATAGCTAAAACTCCGGCAGCATGATCAGAATGATTATGAGTCAAAAGTATCTGCTCAACAGGTACTTTCCCAAATCCGGTGGAAAGTTGTTCTATTTCGTCAACAACAAACGCATTCCTTCCGGGATCAATCAACGTATTAACATCCTCAAGTCGATTCCAGTCTCCAAGAATTAAATAGGAGTTGCAGCTGTAAGCATCAGGTTCTTTGCCCAACTGGATTATTCTCAAAACATTTTACCTCTAAATTTTTTTGTAAAGCTGGGCATCGTCAACCACCTGCTCAAAAAGATGTACAACCTCCTTCGGCAATTTCTGGGTATGTTCAGAGACAAAATACCCCCCCGGTGCCAACGCCGTATGAAACATTTTCATCACCTCAACCCGTTGATCGTATTGAAGATGGAGCAACACATTTTTACACACAACCAAACTGTAGTCGCTGCCGATAGGTTTTAAGGTTGTAAGATCATGATATTGAAAAGTGACAATGTTACGTAATTGCTCAACAACTCGACACTGTCCCGATTTTTCTTCCGTTTCAAAATATTTACTAAATAACTCTTCAGGTATCCTCGCCAACTCTTCTTTGGGATATACGGCTTCGGTAACTATATCTCCAAAGTTATTTTGGCAGTCATAATCTGTGGCATCAATATGCAGATTTTTAAAACCGAATTTATTCATTTTTTCAGCAAACAATATGGCGACAGTATACGTTTCCTGGCCTAAAGCACTGCCGGCATCCCATATCTTTATTCTGCTCCGTCCAGTCACATAAGGAATAACGTGGTTTACCGTATGATCTAAGGTGTGCTGATCACGCATAAAAAAAGTAAAAGCCATTATTGAAAAACCTCCTCAATTCAGCTAAAAACTATGATGGCACATAGAATCTTAACCTACAGACATATCTTCCGATTGTTCTACTCTACTTTGCTCAACCTCAGCTATCTCTTCACTGGAAAATACTTTATCAATATTCAACATCATTATAAAACGCTCATCATGTTTACCCATGCCATGCAGAAATTCGCTGTTCATACGCGATCCCATGCGTGGAGGCGGTTCAACCTGAGACTCCTCAATATCGAGCACCTCTTGCACGGAATCTACCAAGGCACCGACCACGCTGGTTTCATTATCAATTTGCACCTCAACGATTATGATACAGGTATCGACCGTATCATCAACGGTGGCTAACCCAAATTTGCTGCGCATATCGATGACAGGCACTACACTACCGCGCAGGTTGATTACACCACGCATATACATTGGCATCTGCGGCACGCAAGTCACCTCGGTAAAATCTAGAATCTCGCGCACCTTGCTAACTTCGATGGCAAAAACCTCACCATCAAGGTCAAAAGTTAAATATTGACTCTTTTTTTCCTGAGCAGTAGACATGAAACCTCCTCTATTACAACATTTGGGAACTGCTTATAATCTTGCAGAGACACAGCACACCCTACATACTTTTGCCGCCTTATTGGTCCACCTGCTCACCGTTGACAAGCGACTGTTCTTGAGAGAAAATCTTATCTATATCCAACAATATTATAAATTCTTCGTTGTACTTGCCCATACCACTAATGAATTTGCTATTTAGTTTGGTTCCCATGCGCGGAGCCTCTTCAATATGTTCTGGCAACAAGTCAATAACTTCACGAACTGAATCAGCCATAGCTCCCAGACTGGTCGCTTCACCATCTAATTTGATGCTAATGATAATGATGCAGCTATTTACCGTGCGCTCAGATGGTGGCAAATCAAATTTAAGGTGCATGTCTACCACCGGCACAATACTACCGCGGAGATTTATCACTCCGCGCATAAAATCAGCTGACTGGGGAACAGGAGTAATTTCGGTGTAATCAAGCACCTCCAAAACCCGGTTAGTTGCAATACCAAAAATTTCACCATTTATCAGAAAAGTCAGGTACTGATTGCTTTTATCTTCATCTGTACTCATGGTTGGCTCCATGTTGCATTCTATTTAGATGTTTCTTCCAAAGCAGCCTGCTTCATCAGTTGCATGAGATCAATTATCAGGGCAATGCTGCCATCACCAAGAATGGTGCCACCTGAAACGGTGTTAACGTCGCGATATAACGGTCCAAGAGTTTTGATGACTGTCTGGTGCTCACCAATAACATTGTCCACAACAAACCCCAATTTCTGACCATTAACCTGGGCAATAACTACCTGTTGTATAGCGGGCAATTCACCTTCAATGGCAAAGGTTTGGCGCAGTGGAATATAAGGGATTAGATGACCACGGACATTGACCAGACACCGACCGTGCACTTCTTCAATATCCGCTCTGGTTAGTTCAATACACTCTTCAACTACACTCAGTGGCAAAACAAAGCTATTATTGCCAATTTTTACCAACAGACTTTCAATAATAGCCAAGGTCAGTGGAATGCGTAACTTGAGAGTAGTTCCAACACCAAGATTGCTTTCTAGGCTTATGGTACCGCGTAATCCATCTATGGCGCGCTTAACAACATCCATCCCCACACCACGACCTGAAAGACCAGAAACCTTTTCTGCGGTAGAAAATCCGGCGGCAAAGATTAACTGATAGCATTCGTTATCACTCAAGGTATCGTCAGCGGAGATTATTCCCTTGCTGATAGCTTTCTCGCGCAAAACCTCAGCATTTAACCCCTTACCATCATCCCTAATCTCTATAATTACACTATCGCCAGCAGGTTCGGCGCTTAGATAGACAGTCCCAGCACGTGGTTTTCCAGCTGCTTCACGCACATCAGGCATCTCTATTCCATGATCCATGCTATTACGTATAATATGAACCAATGGATCATTAAGTTGTTCAATGACAGTTTTATCAAGCTCTGTTTCAGCACCGACGGTTTGGAAGTCTACTTCTTTGTGTAAGTCGGAGGCGATATCTCGCACCAAGCGCTTAAACTTGTTGAAGGTACTGCCTATAGGGAGCATGCGGATATTTAGGGTAGTATCACGAAGTTCTTCAGTTAAGCGTTCCACCTCTTCAGCGATAGCCTGCAGTTCTACTTCCCCACTCAACGCAGCCGTCTGGCTAAGACGCGACTGAACAGTAACCATCTCACCAACCAAATTGACCAGCTCATCTAAGCGTTGTACCGGGACACGTAAACTACTTACAGCAGGGGTCTTGTCGCTACGCTCTTGTTTGCGCTTCTCAACAACCTTACGTACCTCTTGTTGTTCAATCAGGGCTGATTCAATGTCACTCTGGCTGACCAAGTTTGCCTCTACCAACATCTCCCCAATACGCTTTGACTTAGCCAAGACCGTATCAATCACTTCTTGACTGATATCGCCACGTTCAATGAGAATGTCGCCTAAACGCTTTTGCTCGAAGTTGTCGTCTTCACCACCGGTAGATACTGTCCGTATGGTCAATTCACAGTCATCCTCAACAAAGATAAAAACGTCACGAATCGCATCTTCCCCCTGGTCTGTAGACAGGATGATATCCCAGCTCATGTAACAGTCTTCTGGCAATAACTCATCTAATGCTACCAGATTGGATCTGTGGGCAATAACTCGACTCGTTCCCATCGCTGCCAACTCATCGAGTAGTTGTGACAAGTTGGTGCCGTTATGCAGAATGTCTCTATTGGGTTTGAAACGAATTCGGTAGGTAATAAGTTCGCTTTGCTGATCTTTTGGGTGGGGTGAGTTTGATTCTTGATGAGTATTGATCTTTTCACTGCTGGGTACAACTGAGTTTGCTAATGCTTTAAACTGGCTTACTAAAGTTAGCCCATTTTGCACCGCTTGCTGCTCATCTTCCTTCTGGCAGTTTAACAAACTTAGAATATGGTCTCTGGCTTTTAAGGAGAGTTCTATTAAAATTTTATCTACAAGAATTTTTTTATTCCGTACCAAGTCATAGACTGTTTCTACTTCATGGGTAAATTCGGCAATTGAACTAAAGCCAAACATGGCGCCAGAACCTTTGATGGTATGCATGGCGCGAAAGACTTTACCCACGAGCTCGGCATCTTCAGGGTTGTCCTCAAGTTCGAGCAGCGAATCTTCAAGTTCGCTTAACAGTTCATAAGCCTCTTCTTTAAACGCATTTTCTGGCATATCCTGCATGGCTTATCCTTTTAATCGTGTTTACAGTCGACCATTTGCTACCAGCCCACTTTGCTTCAACTTAAATTCTCAGCAATCCACAGGCATTTAGTGGAATCTTCGACCTCATTACAAGCTTGATCACGCAATAAACCCAGTGATTGCGCACGATCACTAAACTGCTCTGTGCATTGATTTTTTAACCGAAATGTTTTTCCATTACTTTGAGCATATTTATTAGCAGCGCATAATAGCTGCATCAAACTAAAATCCAATTTAGTTACTCCAGCCAGATCCATAACTACGCGCTGATTATCATTCAGAGCTGTAAGCAAAACCTCTTTAAATTGGGAAATGTTTTCTATATTTACATCGCCAGTAACCACCAACTCTAGACGCTGCTCGCCATCATTATTGTCGATACACTTACTCTCATACTCGAACATACAGTCCTCCGCTTACCATAGAGCCGCCATTGCTTGATCGTACACTCTTTACCCTAAAACCTTTTTTACTGTTGCCAGCAATTTCTGCGGGTCGAAAGGTTTTACCAACCAACCAGTTGCCCCCGCAGCTTTGCCCTTGGTTTTAAAGTCGGCACCAGCCTCTGTAGTCAACATCAGCATCGGAGTAAAGCGATAGGCGGGCTGTGCGCGTAATTGCTTGATCATGGTAATTCCATCCATGATAGGCATATTGAGGTCGGTAAGCACTAGATCGATTTTTTGTTTTTTCGCTGCGGCGATTCCTTCTTGTCCATTCGTAGCCTCAACAACCTGATATCCCGCTCCCTTGAGGGTAAATGAAACCATTTGCAAAATAGAGCGGGAGTCATCTACAGCCAAGATTGTTTTTGCCATACTTTAAATCTCCTATATTTTTTGTATAAACTATTTGCTGAGCTAGAATAACTCGATATCGCCTTCATCCATGCTTCGTTGCGATACCGGGTTGTGGTGACTATGTTGTACTAATTGAGTGGCATTCTGCAATAGGCTTATAAGCGCAGCAATGGTTGCTTCGGGATCATTATTTGTCGTTAGATCTTCAGACACAGGCAATGCCACCAAGCCACCGAGTAACTGTTCGGCAGCTTCAAGACGATTACTCACAGTGGAGATTATCTGAGTTGACATATCCTGAAACTGCATTGAGGTAACTGCGTAACCAACTTGCTGTGAAGCTTTACTTGCCAGTTCAGATATCTGTTCGGCAGTGTTTTCTACCAACACCGAATAATCCCGTGCTTCATTAAGTACTGTTGTAATATTCTGCTCTTCTTCCGCTACCAGTTGCGTCGATTGCGACGCCAATGAGGTAATAGATTTCTCAACATCGGCCAGCGAAAGCGAAATTTTCTGCAATTCGACATCAATTCGTTCACTAAAGCGATTAGAGCGGATAGACAGATTGCGAACCTCTTCGGCAACAACCGCAAAACCTTTGCCAGCGATTCCGGCACGTGCTGCCTCAACTGCAGCATTTATAGCTAATAGATTGGTCTGATCGGCAATCTTTTTTATTTCACCAAGCATACCCAACACGCTCTGGAAGGTCTCTCTAGTCGTCCTGGTGGCTTTGGCTACAGCTTCAGAGGAATTACTGTTTTCGCGCGAGGCATTGAGCAGTTTGCCCATGACCCGTTCCACCGAAGAGCACAGCACAGAAAAGGAGATTTCATTACCACTAGCAATATTTATATTACCAGTGTTAATTTTAGAACCGGACAGCTTCACTGCCAGCTCGAATTGCTGTGCCGTATCACGTTCCAGCTCGGTAAAACTATTAACTAATTTTTCAATAGCATCAGCCAGAATATCTTGAACCTGATTGTTTTCCTGCCGTGCGTTACGAAACTGTTCTGCCAGTTCATCATCTAGATATTGGAGCAAATTTTGTATTTCGTGCAAAACTGCAGCTAGAGCGCAACACCTAGCGTGACTAACTGAGCTGTGTTGTTGGTCTTGTTTACGCATTAACCACAAGCATGCGCATGGCAATGCTGCTGCGCATAAGACAGCCAATCTTACCCATAGATTCTCTTGTAAAGAAAAAGTAGCGGCTATTGCCGCACCATTAACCACAACCACAGTCATTATGAACAGAATCCATAAGATATTTTTTTGTTTCATTGATGCTCTCCCTGCTACTTCATTCATTAATATTAAAGAATTCAACCTACACCAATGATATTTAAGGTCCTAAATATATTGAAATATGAATAATGCACTAGAACGCTTTAATTATATTTATCTTTATAAGTTAATTGAACAGCAGCTGAGTTGTCCACGCTTCTAATGTTCTTTTTTATTAATTTAATGTACTCCTATTTCCCTGTTTAGTAATGAGCTGTTTCGGCTCCCGCCGAATAACCCCCTAGATACCCACCTTCGCAGACATAACGAGTACAAGAGCCAGAACAAGTGCGGAAGATTTATATTAATCAGATTGTTTTTTCGCATAAAAAAAGGGCACTTCCTGTTTAGGAAATGCCCTTTTGTCTAAATCAAAATTGGTTTAGCTTATTTGCTAGCTAACTCCATTACCTGTGCGGTAAATGGGTTGGCGAACAGGATGATCATGCAAACTACGAATACGTAGATTGCCAGAGACTCGACCATAGCCAGACCAATCATCATTGTGGTAAGGATTTTACCGCTTGCATTTGGGTTACGTGCAACACCTTCACAAGCACTGCGAATAGCAATACCTTGACCAATGCCTGTACCAACAGAACCAAGACCCATACCTAAACCAGCAGCGAGTACACACCATGCAAAAAATGTCATCTGTTTTCTCCTTCTAACTTTAATAAAATGGTTATTTTTCCTATACGCTATAGGACTTATTTCAACGTAAACACGTTAAAAGCTTAGTGAGCTTCTTCTAAAGCACCGGCAATGTAAATCATTGCCAGCAGGGTAAATACGAAAGCCTGAATGAAAGCGACCAAAACCCCCATCAACATCATAGGAATTGGTAAGAACAACGGCACCAGAGCAAAGAATATCATCAGCACGATTTCATGACCGTACATGTTACCGAAAAGACGCAGTGACAGTGACAATGGACGGGCAATGTGACCGATTATTTCGATTACAAAAACCAATGGTGCCAGTACCAGAACCGGACCCATAAAGTGTTTAAGATAACTAATTCCATGCTCTTTAACACCAATAATGTGAGTCATGGCAAACACAGTCAACGCCAGAGCCGCATTAGTATTCAGATTAGCCGTTGGGGGATAAAGCCCCGGCACTAATCCAATCAGGTTTGAAACTAGAATAAACAGGGCAAAGGTGGCAATAAGGGGGAAATACGCCTTGCCTTTGGGCCCCATAGTTTCCACCAACAACCCTTCAATGCCGCCAATGACGCTTTCCATCAAGTTCTGCAATGTACCGGGAATCATTTTGATGCCACGTGAAACGACAAAAGCAACAGCAATTAAAATCAACATCACCAACCAAGCATAGGTGACATGTTCACCAACATGGGTATGAAGTTGCGCTTCAAGCCACTGCAAAAATAAAAAAGGATGTGTCATATAGATCGTGCCTCCCTACTTAATAACGCTCAAAACCGTGGTCAACATAATGTTTATTACCACAACTGATAGTCCAATAATTAGTCCTACGGTATCAACCTTGAACACAGCTATTGATAGCACCAATACAACAAGTAAAGCTGCCAATCTATACACATAGCTGAGCTGAAACCCCCGAATCGCCGGATTTTCTGCCGCCGATAAAACCTTTACTAAAGAGCGGTGCAACCACTGGTAGCCACACACCGCTATTAATCCACCACTAAGCACACCAATGGTAAAATTTTTATCCCGCAAAAAAAGACTCAAGATAACAAACACGACAAGTATAAGCCAATTACGCCGTGCCAGTTGGCCTAGCAGTTGATCCTGTTTATCCATCACTATTGTCCTGAGTCAATCTTTTTCTGTCGTTTAAGCTCACGTTCGGTCAGAATAAATATGTTACGGAATCCTGATATAATACCTAAAACCAGAAAGATCAATAAAAACCACGGCGCTGTACCTAACCAACGATCCAGATAGTAGCCCATAACCATCCCGATAAGGATTGAGGCAACCATGCAGATACCAACACTGGACAAAAAACCTAGTGACTTGTAAAGCTCACGCCGTTGAGCAGCTAAGCGTTGTTTATTATCACTGACCATGCGTGTCTTCCCTCTAGGTCGTTAACTAAGGCAGTTTAAACGCGGTCTTTTACCATACCTACCGCCGACTGTCAATCCAAAATACAGCAACCAACATCTACTAACAGCCTTAATTTACGCTGACAAACACGCTTAGTTACTAGCATTGTCGCACTTCTCAAGTAAGTACAAGAACAACCATTTCAACTGGATGTTAAATTCGACCTATCAACTAAGCCTAGCATTCTGCTACACTTCAGCAACTTTTTCTTTTATACTGGATAGCTATGTTTAACGATTCTTACATAATTGATATTGAAACTGCTCTCAAACGCCGCACCGAGGGAGCCTTGTTTGTTGATGTGCGCAGCCCGGATGAATTTGCCGAAGCGACCATTCCCGGAGCAGTCAATGTACCCATCCTCGACAATCAGCAGCGCGCCGAGATTGGCACTCTGTATAAAAATGAGGGGACTAGTATCGCGCGTACGCGCGGTATTGACATAGTATCGCCTAAAATTCCCCAGCTGATAAATGACATCTGTTCCCTGCGCACCAATCCACGCCGCCCGATAGTGGTATTCTGTTGGCGCGGCGGTCTGCGCAGCCGGGCTATGACCTCATTTCTCCAGCTCGCCGGATTCCCCGCCTTTCAATTACGCGGCGGGCATAAGGCTTTTCGCCGTCACGTTGTAGATTTTTTCGCCCACGGCTCCTGGGGAAGAATGCTGGTGTTACGTGGTCTTACCGGGGTGGGGAAAACCCGGCTGCTAAATCAGCTGGCGGCACAAGAACAACCAGTCATCGATCTGGAAGGGTTAGCCAATCACCGTGGCAGCGCTTTTGGAGGTGTAGGACTAGGTGAACAACCGGGACAAAAACAGTTTGAATCTTTACTGTGGGAGCAACTCCAACATATACCAGCGGGCAGCTGGGCATTGACTGAGGGTGAGAGTCGGCACATAGGCAAACTGTTGCTCCCACTGCGCTTCTTCCACAGTTTACAGAGTGAAACCACCCTGTGGGTAGAAACCAGCCTGGAAAATAGAATCAAAATAATTCTGGAAGATTATTGTGTCGACCAATTACCGGAAGAGGCGTTTATAAATCCGATCCAATCGCTGCAACGCCGCCTGGGCATTGCCGAGGTGGAAAATATGCTCGAACTGTTGCGGCAGAAAAACTGGCACGAGCTAGTCGCCGAGTTGATGTTGAAATATTACGATCCCCTCTATCGCCACACCAAGCCGGACAACAGAATTACGGTGGATCTCAATCCGTTCGATGCACAACAAACACAGCTGTTACAGGCAGTTGACACCATATTATCCACGAATAGCGCCAACAATCAGGACAACATCGACCTGGTAGTCTAAACGACTTATTCTCATCTTCAGCGCAGCTAAATACTAGGCGAGGCAAGCGTGGTTAAAACACAACAAATTGAGGAATTTAATCCGCGGTGCGCCAGATGTTTGCGCAGCTGTCGTCAGCCGTTAGGCACTAAGCTGTTAGAGTGCCCGCGCTTTACACCACGCCCATTCAAGATTGAACCAAGCCCGAAAAAACAGCTGGATCTGTTCAAGCTCTAAAGGTTATTGAGAAAATCAACCACATAGGGGGTGAATTTTTCCGGTTCCACCAAAAAAGAATCGTGACCATAATCAGATTCTATCAGGTGATATGTCGCCGGTTTTTGTTGGCGCTGCAGCTCGGTAACAACCTCTTGCGTCTGTTCGGGGCGATAGAGCCAATCGGAAGTAAAGGCGAACCACAGCGATGAGCACACCAGTGGCTCCAGCGCTTCTTCCAAGCTTTCGCTAGCCCAAGCCACATCGTACAAATCCAGTGCCTTGGCTAAATAGAGAAAAGAGTTACAGTCAAAGCGCGCCGGAAAACTGTTGCCGTTGTACTCCAGATAGCGCTCCACTTCAAATTGACCAAAGAAATCAAATAAGCCATCGCGAGCGGAAAAGCGGCGTCCGAATTTCATCGCCATGGATTCTTCAGATAAAAACGAAATGTGACCAACGGCGCGCGCCAGAGAAAATCCACTCATCGGCGGGTGTTCCGGCTTGTAGTTCCCTTTTTTCCACAGGGGATCATTATATATTGCCTGGCGTGCCAGAGCATTAAGAGCTATTGCCATGGGCGAGGTACGCCCGGTCCCGGCGATAGGGATAATTGATTGCACCATTTCTGGATAGAGGATCGCCCACTCCAGGGCCTGCATAGCTCCCATACTGCCACCGATAACGGTAACAATTTTTTTAACACCAATAATATCAAGCAGCAGTTTTTGCGCGCGCACCATATCACGCACCATAACCATGGGAAACTTCAGGCGGTAAGGACGCCCCGTTGCCGGATTGATACTGGTTGGCCCGGTAGAGCCCTTACAGGAGCCGATAACATTGGAGCAGATGACACAGTACTTATCCGTGTCCAACACTTTACCCGGTCCAATCAAGTTATCCCACCAACCAGGCTTACGATCGTCGACGCTGTTGTACCCGGCGGCATGAGCATCACCAGTCCAGGCGTGGGTAACGATTACAGCATTGGTACCAGCAGCATTTAACTCGCCATAACTCTCATAGGCCAGAATCAGCGGACCGAGCAAACGCCCACTTTCCAGGCGCAGTTCCTCGTCAATCGTCACATATTTGGTTGTTACCAGATCAGTGGCTGCATCCAAATCAAACTCCAACTATGCTGCTTCAGGTATAAAGCAAACACAAAAAAACCCTACTCAAATAGATGAGCAGGGCCTTGCGAATACGCGATTTAATACGGGTATCGTAAGACTCCGTCTCATCTTCCCCCCGCTACCGGAGGTTGGAATTAGCACCTGACATCCCTTGCGGAACCGGTTGCTGTGGTTTCAAAGGGCCAATCCCTCCACCACTCGAGATAACACGTTGTCGATGTAAATATAAACTAGAGTATAGCACCAAACTTGTCAATGCCCTTAAAAACACATGCGTTTACATTTTTTCAAAACAGTTATTGTGTTCAGCGGATTAAAAAGTGATAGTTGTCTCCAGATTGTCCCAATTGAGGAGAGTAAACCTTGCAAAACAGAAATACACAATCTTTAGGTGCAAGTACCAGCAAGAGTAAAGAAGTCCCAATGTGGAGCTATTTCTTACTGATACTGCCCCCACTGTTCTGGGCAGGAAACTCAGTGCTAGCCCGTGGCATTGCTACATTAATTCCACCAGTAACTATGTCCTTTTGGCGCTGGTTTCTGGCGCTAGCTATTTTACTACCGTTCACTTGGCGCCAGACATACAGAGACTTACCCCTGATAAAACAACACTGGAAAATCATTCTCGCGCTAGGAACCTTTGGTATCGCATCATTTAACACGCTGCTCTATACCGCAGCCCACACCACCACCGCGCTAAACATTGCGTTAACACAGTCGGTAATGCCGGTAGTAATCGTAATGATAAGTTTTATCTTTTACCGTGAGCGCATAACAGCACTGCAATTTGGTTCCATTGTGTTGTGTATGCTGGGTGCCGGATACATTGTCATTCGTGGTGACTGGCAGCGGCTAGCGCACCTGCAATTTGTCAGCGGCGACTTATTGATGTTACTGGCCGTAGTTCTATATGCCCTATACTCTGTGTTACTGCGCCAACGACCGCCGATTCATCAGTTAAGTTTTTTGACCGCGACATTCAGCGTTGGTGTCGTGCTATTGCTCCCAGTGTACATCTGGGAAATGCAACAGGTGCCGCTACCACAACTGACTCAACCCATAGTGATCAGCCTGACCTATTTAGCCCTGTTACCTTCCATCGCCTCCTACCTGCTATGGAACAAAGGTGTGCACCAGATCGGTGCCAATCGCGCCGGCTTGTTTATCAACCTTATTCCATTATTTGCTTCGGTACTGGCAGTGTTGTTTTTACATGAAAAATTTCAGCTCTATCACACGGTGGGAATAATACTGATTACAACAGGATTAGTAAGTTTCAATTTGTTGGCCTGGCGCAAAAAAACGCTAACTAATCGCAACAATAAGCGTTAACTAGTAAGCGGAATAGCATTCAACTGGGCACGCTGGAGCTGCCAGTCTGGCAAATACTGATCCAGCAACGCATAAAACCGCCTATTATGAGATGATTCGAGCAAATGCAGCAACTCGTGTACAACTACGTATTCCAGACAGGAAGGCGCTCTTTTTACCAATTCAAGATTAATTCTTATCTTGGCAGTATTCGGGGTACAACTCCCCCATCTGGTTTTCATTTTACGCACCTTGACTTGCGCACACTTAACTTTTAGCACCTCTTGCCAATTTTTCAGTAATGGCGGCAAGAGGATCAGCAACTGCTGACGATACCACCGCTCCAACATTATTTGCGGTGGTATTTTCCGGCTACCAAGCTGCACCAAAATCTCCTTTTCTCGCGGCATCAAACTGACCATTGCAGACACATTACTATCCGCCACCACCCGCAAACTATAGCGCTGTCCTTGAAAGCAGCAACCCTCGTCATCTGGCTGCAAATCCGCTAAATTGCGCTGACGGAGCTGTATTTTTTGCTGCTGTTTTTTAATCCAGCCCAATTTGGCAGCAACAAAAACGGCAATATTTGCCTGCGGCATACCTTGGGGAGCAGAAACTTTAACAGTGCCGTGGGGTGAGTACACCCGCAGATAGATGTGTTTAATTCTTTTGCTTGCCAGCTCAATATCGAGACCGTGCAACCTGAGTTGTCTTACTTGGCTACTAATTTTTGCCGGCAATATCATGGTAATTAATCGCGAACCAACTGGCGGATAATTACCATGTTGTTGACCAAGCGGGGTGGCTGCAATTTGAGCTACCGTCGGTAATACGCCGCTGACCACTTCCGTCTGCGCGCATAATATACAGAACCTTTTTACCGGAGACATCATTAGAATAGACTACAAAGCGACTATCCGGGCTCCAACGTGGATGTTCTTTATTGCCCGCGCCATAAGTCAACTGGCGCTCGTCACTGCCATCGGGATGAATACTAAACAGATTGAACACCCCGTCCTCTAAGCGACTGAATATTATCCACTGACCATCTGCACTCCATGCCGGAGTTGCATTGTAGCGCCCGGCATAAGTCAGGCGTCGCACCTGGCTGCTCAGGGTATCTGCAATAAAAATATTCGGGTTACCCTGACGATCGGAAACAAAAGCTAATTGGTCCCCAATTGGATTCCAACTGGGATCTACATCGATACCCCAAGATTTTGTCACCCGTTTGTGAATTTTGCCATTCAAACCAATAAAATAGATTTCAGCATTACCATCGCGGGACAGCGTCAGAGCCAGCTCTTTACCATCATGGCGATAGCGCCCGGCGATATTTAACCCTTTATAGTGAGATATCTGCGCCTCTCGACCAGTGTATATCTCTTTACGGTACAGATCGGGGTTACCCTGACGATACGAGGTGAAAATAAGTTCACGCCCAAGAGGAGAGAAATCAGGATTCAGCACCAGATTACCGTGATTAGTGATACGTTTGCTGTCGTAACCATCTGATTCGGCAAGATATAATTCTTTGTTGCCGCTGCGATCTGAAATAAAGGCGATGCGGGTGTTGAAACAACCCTTTGTACCCGTAAGCACCTCAATGATCTGATCGGCAAAACTGTGCACCATCCGCCGCACTTCATAGGTTTGCCCCCGATAGTTATGCCCAATCAGCAGGCGTCTATCGACCACATCAAACAGACGCAGTTGCAACTCCAGCTGGGTACCATTGCGTTTATAACTGCCCTTTAACAGCAGCTGCGCGCCGAGCAAGCGCCACTGCGGGAAATTTACATCGACACTGTGTGGTGTAATTCGTGTAGCGTCATCTAAAAAGGCCTTTTCGGACACAAATTCAAATAGTCCGGTCAGGTCGAGATCGCTACGCAGAACATTGTGGATAGTATCTGCCAGTTGCTTATCGCCAGTGGAGAGAGGCAATACGCGCACGTGCGCCAGGGGTATGCTCTGACGCCCCGGGGTATTGATAACAATCTCTTTAGCGTTAGCAATGCTGCCAGCACCAAGCAGAGGCACTAACAACAAACTAAGCACGTACAGCGCTGTTAATTTAATAGCAATTTTTACCTGCATCATCGAGCTAAAAGCTCCTTAGGGTCGAAAGTTATGATTAATTCCAGTTGTTCTTCTGGCGCACTGGGCAGTTGTTGTAACTGCTGAACCGCGCGTTTAATGCTGGCATCGAAAAAGCTATCCCCCGATGATGAGAGAAGCTCACTATAGATTAGGCGCCCATTGCGATCATAGCGCAGCAGCATTTTGCCCACCAAGCCACGTTGCCAGTAGTGACTCGGTAAAGACCAGGCTGCGGACAGATAGGTTTTTATCCAACTGCTAAAATCCACTCCAGCCTGTGCGCCGCTGCCCCCGACCACCCCCACTGGTGCAGTTGTAGCTGGTGTCTGCGTATGGGCTAAATTATTCAACTCCTGTTTCAACGCTGCTATGCGCTGCTTGCGCCGCATCTGTTCAATTGCATCGAGAGGATTGCTCACTGCAACAGGTTTCACAACTTTGGCGGTAGGACGTTTTTCTGCTGTTTTAGCGGCAGGTTCTACCTTCTTGCTCTCTAGCGGTAACTGAACTTTTTTAGCCACCTTAACAATTTTTTGGGGGGTGACTACCTGTTTGCTAACAGCTTTGGATATAATTTTTTGTTCCGGCTTTCTAGGAGAGTTTGCTTTTTTAATTACTACGGCATCAGGTCGCCCAGAGCGTGGTTTAGTAACCGGTTTTTGTAGCAAATCGACAAAATAAACTGGTTTCTTAATTGGAGGATACTTCGGCAACAGGTAGCCACCTAACAAGGCAACCAGCACCAGATGCAGCACAATTGATACTATCAACATGCGCCCTATGCCGCTGTTATCACTGAGCTGTGAATATCTTGATTTATTGATAGGGTGCAACATATACAACCTTTAGGCGCTTTTGGGCTTTATTGTTCTGGTTCCATGGCTACCATCCCGAGGCGAGTAACACCTGCGCGCCTGATTGCGGCCAACACCCTGACTACCTGCTGGTAACGCACTACCTTGTCAGCCTCGAGATAAACCTGTTTATCCTGCTGCTGATGGAGGATCTGTTGCAAGACGGCGACCAGTTTTTCCGGCGTTGCTATCTGCTGCTTGTCCACGAATATTTGACCGTGACTATCAATACTGACAATCACCGACTGCTGAGCAGCGTCAAGATTAGGCGCCTGGCTCACCTCAGGCAACTCAACATCAACCCCTTTTTCCAACATTGGTGCTGTTACCATGAAAATAATTAGCAACACCAGCATGACATCCACAAATGGCGTTACATTTATTTGAGATAGTGAACTACGGCGTTGTCTCGAAGCTACCTCCATCAATCCCTCCGCACCATATATTCGACAATATTAAGAAATTCCTGGCTGAAGTTATCCATCTCACCAATCAGAATATTTACTTTATTGAGAAAGTGGTTATAGGCAACTACTGCCGGAATAGCTGCTATCAAACCAATTGCAGTGGCAATCAACGCCTCAGAAATGCCCGGAGCAACTACGGCCAACGAGGCACTACCCATCTTGCTGATACCATGGAAAGATCCCATTATCCCCCACACCGTACCGAATAAACCGATAAATGGCGCGGTTGAACCTGTTGTTGCCAAAAATGTCAGATATTTTTCCAGGCGGTAAGTCTCCTTAGTACTGGCACGGCGCAACGCCCTAGAGACATTATCGGCAGCACTCAGTCCGGCAGTAAAACTCTGAACCTCACTGTCGTTTTGCACACGCTGTACTTTCAACAGCTCCTGATACCCTTCGCGAAACAATGATGTCAGCGGAGAATCCGGGTACTGTTTAAGATCTTGTGCTACAGCATCAAGACGCTTTTTACTCCAGAATGCCTCAAGAAAAGCATCAGAATCACGCATCGCCCGTTGGATCACCCTGATTTTATAGAGAATGATGGTCCATGAAACTACTGAAAAATAGACAAGAATTAGCAAGACCAGTTTAACGACTGGTCCAGCGTTCCAGATTAGTTCTAGCACGGCAATGTATCTCCTCAGTTAACTGGATAATATGGAGGGTATTTATGTGGCAGATTATCAATGATCGCTTGCGGCAAGTCAATCATCATACTAAATAAGCTTTTCACTAAGCACTACCAGACATCCCGGTGTGCTTTTCTAGCTGACGCAGACAGCGCCGGGCGTAGTCGCCACTGCTTGCCCTAGGCAACCCGCTATCGGTCAAGCTGCGCACAGCGTAACTGCGCAGAGATTCAATATCGTCAACATCTTGCCACTGATGCAGCTGGGTATAACTGCAACCGGCATGCTGCGCCTGATGTTTGGTTTGCTTCAATACCAGATTACTGCTCCAGCTGATATCCCTGAACAGCTGTGGGCATGTTCTGCTGCAACCAAGCAATACATAACCACCGTCAGCTGCTGGAATGGTTATTACAGCGTATTGCGCCAGCATGGCAAAAACCTCAGTTATCCACACCACTGGCAAATCAGGACTATCGGTACCGATTACACACACCCGTTGTGTTCCGCGCTGCCACTGGATGGCAAACATGCGCTGCAAACGCTGACCCAGATCACCATCACCCTGAGCACACAACTCAACATCAGGAAAATGGTGACGAAAATAATCACGATCACCACTATAACAGAGCACGATTGGGAGCTTTAACTTGCGCACGCTCCTCAAAGTATCAGCCTGACTCAAAGCGTAGAAAATTGCCGCCTGGCTGGCGGTTAATGGCGGGGTCAAACGAGTTTTAACTTGCCCCGGCAGGGGTTGTTTAGCAAAGATAAGCAACACATGCTGGTCTAATTTTCCACAGAACAGGGCGTTTTCCGCAGTAAAATCATAGTTATGAACAATTTTTTCCACAGCTACCAACCTTAGCGTTTATATTCCAGGGTAGCGTAGGCGGAATGATTGTGAATAGATTCAAAATTTTCACATTCAACACAGAACCAGGTTACGGCCGGTTGATTTTTCAAGGTTTCAGTAACACTGCGCACAATATCTTCGACAAACATTGGATTTTCATAGGCCTGTTCAGTGACTGCCTTTTCGTCTTCCCTCTTTAGCAACGAGTACACCGGAGCACTACCACATTGTTCTATCCAAGCGATTAAATCCTCAATCCACACCATCTTGTGTGCACGGATGGACACAGTCACACAACTGCGTTGATTGTGCGCACCATAGTCGCTAATTTCCTTAGAACACGGACACAACGAGGTCATAGGGACTTTAACTTCTAAGACAAAATCCTTTTTTTCACGCAGCGATCCTATAAAGCGGCACTCGTAAGCCATTAAACCTTTAGCACCAGAGACTGGCGCTTGCTTTTCAATAAAATAGGAAAAACTAAGTTCCATATGAGCGCAATCCGAGCCTAGTCGATCCTTCATCTCCTGCAGGATAATATCCATATTAAGGAAGGTTATTTCACCGCGATAATGATTTAGTATCTCCAAAAAACGGCTCATATGGGCGCCCTTAAACTGGTGGGGCAGCTCCACATACATGTTTACATCAGCTACTGTGTGTTGGCGGACATGATTTTTATCCAGAACCACAATGGGATAGCGCACCCCTTTTACCCCAACTTTATCAATAGCAATGTTCCGGGTATCTTGTGATTGCTGCATGTCGGGCATATTACTATTTGGCATGCGTTTGCTCCACATAATGGACAGGATCTTGGAAACCGGCCTCAGCAAATCCTTTTAGGCGTAACACACAGGAATCGCAGTGACCGCAGGCATAACCTTCGGGACTTGGATCATAGCAAGAGTGCGTCATTGAGTAGTCCACGCCCAATTTCGTTCCCTGTTGAATAATTTGGGCTTTGGTCAGATCTATCAGAGGGGTACGTATTTTATATTGTTCAACACCAGCAACTGCTGCCTTGGTCGCTAAATTGGCCATAGCTTCAAAGGCAACAATGAATTCTGGTCTACAGTCGGGATAGCCTGAATAATCCACAGCGTTAACCCCGATGTAAATATCGAAAATATTCAGGACTTCTGCCCAGGCTAAAGCATAGGAAAGGAAAATAGTGTTACGTGCCGGGACATAGGTAACCGGAATTTCATCATCCAATGGACGATCTTTAGGTACAGCAATGTCTGCGGTAAGAGCACTGCCACCCATCTGTTTAAGATCGATATTAACCACTATATGGCGTTGTGCACCAGCCAGAAGAGCATATTTCTTGGCTTTTTCCAGCTCAACACTATGGCGTTGACCATATGCAAAACTCAAGGCAATGGGGGTAAAACCATCGGCTCTAGCTAATGCCAAACAAGTTGTTGAATCCAAACCACTACTGTACAGAACCAACGCATTTTTGTTCATCTAGATCTTCCTTGTTGCAGGTTTATTTGTTTTGCAGAGCAATTATCATGACTTAAATGGTCAAAGGTCAAGAAGCTTTGTTATCATAGCGCACGGACAATCTTTATTTGATAACATATCGAGATCTATAAATATAGAGCTAGTGACGTAATTTGGTAGCCACTACCAGCTAATTAAACAACAGGCCCATCGACAAAAATCAATGGGCCCGTTATCTTGACTAGTAATTTATGTTAAAGGGCAATCAATCACTGCTCATACTGTTAATTAGCACTCGACCGCCATAGGCCGCATTTTTCTGCACCAAATTATTAGCTAATGCGCCATCGCGTGCGCGAAATGCTTCAATTATCTTTTCATGCTCCTGTACCGATATTTCCATCCGTCCCGGCAGTGACAACGAGGCAATACGCAACCTGTTGAATTTTTTCAGCATCTGCTGAATAAATTCTAACAGTTTAATATTCCCCGAAGCCCGAATAAACAATTCATGAAACTCATTGTGAACGCGAAAAAATGTCTTTACATCTCCTTCAGCAGCCAAACTTGCCAAGCGGTTATTTATCGTCGTGAGACGATCTAGTTCCCGCTCTGTCAACTTATCGGCGGCCAACTGGGCTGCATAACCTTCCAACATACTCTTTATTTCGTAAAATTCTGCAACATCACGTTCAGACAGTGCGGTAACAACTGCACCCTTACGCGGCACTACAGTTAAATAACCTTCTGATTCGAGTTGACGAAACGCTTCACGGATTGGGGTACGGCTGATACCATAACGTTCCGCTAAGTCGGGCTCGGACACGCGCTCACCAGCCTTGAGCGTACCTTTCAGTATTGCGTCGCGTATATTCTCCAGGATCTTTTCACGTAACGTTTGATGGCGTTCCATAACTTTTCTTTTCATCTGAGCCCCAAAGCAAGATTTCATGTCATATTTCTACAAACTGCATGAGCAGTGAAGGATATGAATGGTTAATCTATAAGTAAGTAAATACACATTCAACAGCCACAACGCAACCAACAACAGATAGATTATATCAAGAAGATTGTTATATCTCGCGCTGTTATCTCTATTGTATACGTATACAGTATACATGGATAAGATACGATTTTGTCAACTGAATAGTTAATCGTTGTCAACTTATGTTTACCCAGCTATTGTTGCGCAACGGAGGAAGCATGAACCCTGTTCGCAATATTATAGTATCGCTGATAGCTCTTATAGCCATCATACTCATTGGTACACTTGGTTACAGCTACATTGAACACTGGTCCTATCTGGATTCGGTTTACATGACAGTGGTTACCCTATCGACTGTTGGCTTCCGGGAAATTCGGCCGTTATCCGAGCATGGGCAAATATTTACCATCGTTCTAATTATCTGTGGTACCAGTTTAGTTGCCTACGCTGCGGGTAGCCTGATTCAATTAATGGTAGAGGGCCAATTTCGCCAAATATTGGGGAGGAAGAAATTGATACAGCAAATTGCCAAACAGGAAAATCACTACATTGTTTGTGGCTATGGACGCATCGGAAGCTTTATCTGTAATGAGTTTCGGGCCAAGCCAGTTGCCTTTGTCGTCGTAGAAAGCGATACAACCCTATGCACAAAGATGCATGAAGATGGAATTTTATTTGTAAATGGCGATGCAACAGATGATGATGTGCTGATTAATGCTGGGATAACTAAGGCAAATGGGCTCATTACTGCCGTAACATCCGACACTGCCAACGTATACATAACCTTAACAGCACGTGGACTTAACCCTGATTTGTTCATTCTGGCGCGTGCCGGGGAAAAAAATACGGAAAAGAAGCTATTACGCGCGGGAGCTAACAAAGTAATCTCTCCATACATAATAGGCGCAAATCGCATGGCACAGGCCATTTTACGCCCATCCGTGATGGATTTTATTGAAATCGCCACAGCACATCAAAATATGGAACTGCAAATGGAAGAAATTTGTATCCGTTCAGGCTCAGTCCTGATTAATAAAACTCTGATGTCAACAGATATCCGCAAAGAACTAGGGATTATAATTGTAGCGATTAAGAAAAAGGGCACCGACAAGATGCTGTTCAACCCTTCACCACAAGCGGTTCTTGATGTAGGTGATATTCTCATTACTTTGGGCGAACCGGCTTCAATCAGCAACTTACAGAAAAGAGCAATTGGATCAGTATAACTATCTTGATAGTTTACTGTTCATTTAACTCCAATTATTTTTCATAAAAAAAGGCGACCAATGGTCGCCTTTTTTTAACTATTTCTTAATGCTAGCTATTTACCACTTGCAACCTGAATACGAATAATAGCGCGCTGTAAAGCAGCTTCCATGATTTTAAAGTTCTTATCATCATCATGTAGTTTCTTCAACGCATCTTCAGCACGACCTAAGGCTGTTTTTGCCCGTTCTAAGTCGATCTGATCAGCCGGTTCTGCTGTCTCAGCCAGGATAGTTACTTTATCATCCTCAATTTCCACATAGCCCCAGTTAAGCGCAACATGGAAATAAGAGCTACCTTTACGATAGGTTAACTCACCAATTTTCAAAGTGGTCAGCAAGGGGGTATGACCAGGTAAAAAACCTAGTTCACCGGCAATACCGGGAGCAATAATCTCATCTACCTCTTCGCTTAAAACCCGCTTGTACGGAGTGACCATCTCCAGTTTTAATATGTCTGCCATGAGCAACTTCCTTTATGGTTGTGGACAGCCGATACTGCCCTCAATCTCAATCGTTTAAGCTGCCAGTGTTTTGGCTTTTTCAATTGCCTCTTCGATAGAACCAACGAGGTAAAAAGCCTGCTCAGGTAGATTATCGTGCTTACCTTCAAGGATTTCTGTAAACCCTTTAATGGTATCTTTAAGCTCAACGTATTTACCTGGTGCACCGGTAAAAATCTCAGCGACAAAGAATGGCTGTGAAAGGAAACGTTGAATCTTACGTGCACGTGCAACAACCTGCCTGTCTTCTTCAGACAGCTCATCCATACCCAAAATTGCAATGATATCCTGCAAGTCCTTATAGCGTTGCAATACAAACTGTACATCACGCGCTAACTTGTAGTGCTCCTCACCAACAACCTGAGGATCCAGAATACGGCTTGAAGAGTCGAGAGGGTCAACCGCAGGATAAATACCCAGCTCAGCAATTTGCCGTGACAACACGGTAGTAGCATCCAAGTGAGCAAAAGCAGTAGCAGGAGCAGGGTCGGTCAAGTCATCAGCAGGTACGTAGATTGCCTGAACTGAGGTAATCGAACCTTTATCTGTAGTGGTGATACGCTCTTGCAACTCACCCATCTCAGTACTCAGGGTAGGCTGGTAACCAACCGCTGATGGAATACGACCCAACAACGCAGAAACCTCAGAACCGGCTTGAGTAAAACGGAAGATATTATCAACAAACAGGAGAACGTCCTGACCTTCTTCGTCACGGAAGTATTCTGCAACGGTAAGGGCAGACAACGCTACCCGAGCACGCGCTCCAGGAGGCTCATTCATTTGACCATAAACCAGAGCGGCTTTATCCAAAACGCCGGACTCTTTCATCTCTTCCCACAGGTCATTTCCCTCACGAGTGCGCTCACCTACGCCTGCGAAAACTGAGAAACCACCGTGCTGCGAAGCGATGTTATTAATCAGCTCCATAATAAGAACTGTTTTACCGACACCAGCACCACCAAACAAACCAATTTTACCACCACGAGCATAAGGTGCTAATAAATCGATTACTTTGATACCAGTTTCAAATGATTCAACCTTTGTCGATTGACTGACAAAATCAGGTGCTGGTCGGTGGATGCCCCATTCGAGCTCTGCACCAACTGGACCAGCCTCATCAACAGGCTCACCGACAACGTTCAGTATGCGACCCAGAGTCTTACGACCTACAGGCATAACAATCTGCTTACCTGTATCTAACACTTCTTGACCACGAACGAGACCTTCCGTCGCGTCCATAGCGATGGTACGCACGGTATTCTCACCTAAGTGCTGCGCTACTTCAACCACCAGGTTCCATTCACCCTCACCTAGTGAGGGGTTGGTGATTTTAAGTGCGTGATAAATTTCAGGAAGCTTGCCAGCCTCAAACTGGATGTCTACTACAGGACCAATAACCTGTACAATTTTACCCTTGTTCATGAGATGAACTCCTTTTATACCCCAGCGTGTGGAGATTATCGTTACTTGATTGATTCAGCGCCAGAAATAATTTCCATCAACTCTGAAGTAATAGCAGATTGACGCGCTCGGTTATACTGCAAGGTGAGCTTGTCGATCATTTCAGAAGCATTTTTACTTGCACTATCCATACTACTCATACGGGCTCCGTGCTCAGAGGCTACGGATTCAAGCAAAGCTCTAAAAATTTCTACTTCTACATACTTCGGCAAAATTGATGCCAAAACTTCTTCACTACTCGGCTCGTAAATATAGTCAGCTACGTAACCTTCTTCTTCAGTTTCATGTGGATCAATTGGCAACAACTGAGATGTCGTTACTTCCTGATTCATCGCACTGAAAAAGTGGTTGTAGATCATGAATACTGCATCAAAATTTTCAGCAGTATAATCTTCTACAATTTCACGTCCGAGTAACGCTGCGGTAGCATAAGTTATATGACCGGTAAGATTTTCATACACCTTATCAATAACAATACCAGGGCGACGCTTAAGTGCATCCTTACCCTTGCGACCGATAATGCGCACTGAATAATCTTCAAAGCCATGTGCCTGAGTTTTAATAAACGCTTCAGTTGCCTTGGCCACACTGCTGTTAAAACCACCACACAAACCACGGTCTGCTGTCATAATCAAAATCAAAGCGCGCTTTTTTTCACGTCCCTCTAGCAGAGGATGTTCTCCACTAGAATCTCTTTTCGCCATACTCGACAATACTTCTTGTAATTTATCGGCATAAGGGCGCGCAGCGACTACAGCTTCTTGAGCTCTGCGTAGCTTAGCTGCAGAAACCATTTTCATAGCCTTGGTTATCTGCTGAGTATTTTTAACGGAGCCTATCCGTTTTTTTATGTCCTTCAGATTTGCCATTTTTGCATCCTCAGGTAATAGACTAAGCTACGAACTGACCTTTAAACTCATCAAGAGCTGACTTAATGCGAGTATCTAGATCAGCATCAATTGCTTTCTTGGTAGTAAGGTCAGTGATGATTTCAGCATGCTTACTCTCGATAAATGAGAGCATCTCAGCTTCATAGCGTTGAACCAGGTTGGTCTCGTAATCGTCAACGTAGCCATTATTTACTGCGTAAATTGCTAGTACCTGCTTAGAAACTGGCAGGGGCTGATATTGACCCTGTTTAAGGATCTCTACCAAGCGCGCCCCGCGCTGTAACTGCCGTTGTGTCGTGGCATCCAGATCGGAACCAAACTGGGCAAATGCAGCCATTTCACGATATTGAGCCAAAGCAAGGCGCAGCGTACCTGCTACCTGCTTCATCGCTTTAACCTGAGCACTACCACCAACACGAGATACCGACAGACCAACATTGATCGCTGGACGTACACCTGAATAAAACAGGTCAGTTTCCAAGAAGATCTGACCATCTGTGATGGAGATTACATTTGTTGGAATATATGCAGAAACGTCGCCAGCTTGAGTTTCGATAATTGGTAGTGCAGTCAATGAACCTGCGCCCAATTTGTCGTTAACCTTAGCTGCACGCTCGAGCAAACGGCTATGCAAGTAGAATACGTCACCAGGGAATGCTTCGCGTCCTGGTGGACGACGCAGCAGCAGAGACAGTTGGCGATATGCAACCGCTTGCTTGGACAGGTCATCATAAATAATCAGGGCATGCTTACCGCTATCACGGAAGAATTCACCCATGGTAACACCAGTATAGGGCGCAATATATTGCAGAGGAGCCGGGTCTGAGGCAGTAGCTGCTACGATAATGGTGTAATCCATAGCACCATGTTGTTGCAACTTATCTACTACTTGAGCAACGGTAGAGCGCTTTTGCCCAATAGCTACATAGATACATACAACATCTTGCCCTTTTTGGTTGATAATTGTATCAATCGCAACGGCAGTTTTACCGGTCTGACGGTCACCGATAATCAATTCACGTTGACCACGACCGATCGGTACCATGGCGTCTATTGCTTTAAGACCAGTCTGCATTGGCTCATGTACAGATTTACGAGCAACAATGCCTGGGGCTTTAACTTCAACTTGGCTATAAGTGTCAGATTTGATCTCACCCTTACCATCAATAGCAATACCAATACCGTTGACAACGCGACCAATCAGGGATTCGCCTACAGGTACGCGCACAATCTGCTCCGTACGCTTAACGATATCACCTTCTTTGATATGCTCTGCTTCACCGAGGATAGCAGCACCCACATTATCTGCTTCAAGGTTAAGTACCATACCCATGACACCACCGGGGAACTCAAGAAGTTCTCCCGACATCGCCTTATCTAATCCATGAATCCGCGCAATACCATCACCAACAGAGATGATACTTCCAGTTTCACTTACTTCAACCTCGCGACCAAAGTCTTTGATCTGCTTTTTGATGATTGCACTAATCTCTTCTGCTTTAATTTCCATGAGTACTTCCTAACCCTTCTTTAAGGTATCTTCAATCCGCTGCAACTGGGTTTTAATACTTCCGTCAAAAACTTTGCCACCAACTTCGGCTTTCATTCCGCCCAGCAATTTTGCATCAACCTTAGTTTGCAGGTCGATTTTTTTGCCGGTCTGTTTTTCAAGCCCCTCTTTTACGCTGTCAGCCTGAGCTTTGGTCAATCTGACTGCTGAGGTAACGCACGCCCGAACAACGCCGGATATTTCATCGGCGAAAGCTGTATAGTTTGCATAGATCTGGCTTACGTATTTAAGGCGATCCTTAACTGTAAGCAATCCAACAAAATTTTTCATGCCCACTGATAAACCCATTTTTTCTGCAATATCTGCCATTATTGCCACTTTTTTATCTACCTGCAGAGTTGGACTTTCCATCAGTGTACGCAATTCATTTTCCCGAGCTAGCAGCTCACTTACTTCACCCAGCTCAGTACTATACTGCTCAACCATTTTGTTTTCGGTAGCCAGGTCAACTAGAGCCTGAGCATACCGTCGTGCTATAGCGCTTGTACTCAATGGAGTTCTCCTACCTTAAGCTTATATTCATCCACCAGACGAGCCTGATCTTCCTTGGTAACAGCTTTCTTAAGGACATCCTCAGCTATTTTAACTGCAATGGCTGCTGCATCTTGTTGCAGAGCCAGACGAGCTTTGGCTATCTCATTGTCAGAAGCTTTTTGTGCATCAGTCTTGATTTTTTCTGCCATTTGCTTAGCTTCAGCAATAATACGCTGCTTCTCCAACTCGGCTTCTTCCTTAATTGCAACCTTAATTGATTCTATCTCTGCTTCGGCCTGAGTCAGTTTGGCATCGTACTCTTGATATTTTTCTTTTGCCACTTGCGCAGCATCTTCTGATGCCTTGATTGACTGCGCAATGCCTTCACGCCGAGCAGCCAAAGCGTTCTTTAGTGGCTTAGATACAAAATAAACCAGAATTGCCACCATGATACCGAAGTTGAATACCCGCCAGAGAAAATCTTTCAGCAACACTCCGCTATCTACTTGGTGTGCCTCTCCGGAGGCCATCGCATAACCAGCTCCTGCAATCAGTAATCCGAAGGTCGCAGCAGCTACCAGGGTTTTATTTCGCCCCTTAATTTTGTCTGCAAACATTATTTAACGTTCCTTCCCAGTACTTGTGAAGCAATCAAATTTGCCAAGGATTGTGTTTCTTTATTCAGCACTACACGCGCTTTATCAACCTCTGTAGCAACACTGTTTTTCATAGCCACTAGACTAGCATCAGCTTCGGTACGTGCCTTACCAATGATGGTCATCTCTTCTTTTGCCGCTTCTGCCCGCAGCTCATGCGCGGCATGGCTGCCTTCAACCTTCGCTTGACGCAGTTTTTTTTGGTAGCTTTCTAACTTTTCATTTATTGAGGCATCCAAATCACGGGCCTGTTGATGACCTTCTTCAATAGCTTCTTGACGCGCTGCCATGATATTGCGCAAAGGGCGAAACAAAAGAATATTGAGCAATATCATTAATACTATGAAATTAACAAACTGCACCAGGATGGTCCAATCGATATTTATCACTGTGCTACCTCTTTCTTCCTTTGAGACTCAACTATGATTTGTTGTACTTGGAAATACTTTAGGAGTTTTGCTATTGTCAGCCTGTTTTCTGTGTTTCCCTATGGCAACATGCTCCAGCATGATTTAACTAATAATTAGACCAACTAGCTCCGAGTATGCATACATTAAACATACACCCCATCTCTCAAAGCAGAGAACTCTTATCACGGTGCTACTGCAATTGTCAAGCTGATTCACTGTCTTGCAGTCATTGTGACCAAGTTTGTTAATTGTTTTACTAAACTACATTCATGTAATCTAAAATTCTTTGCAATTCGTCATCGTCGTAATAGCTAATTATAATACGCCCACCCTTAACACTTTTTTTAATTTCCACCTTTGTTCCCATGTTTTTTTTCAATATATCTTCCAAGTCGGTTAAGAGAGTCCCTGCTGCCGTCGCCTGTTGCTCGGGTACATCTACGCTACTTTTTACCCTGGGAGCTATTTCAAATTTCTTTATTTTCTTTACCAAGGCCTCAGTTGCCCGTACCGATAAATTTTTATGCTTTACCTGTTTTGCCGCTTCAACAATCTCTTCCTTGCTCTCTAGAGACAATAAACAACGTGCATGACCCATACTCAATTCACCAGATAGGACAGAATTCTGTATTTCGTCAGGGAGATTAAGTAGACGCATGGCATTAGATACAGCTGGCCGGCTTTTACCAACTCTCTTAGCTACCTCTTCTTGAGAAAGATCAAAATTATCTACCAGATGCTTATAAGCTGAAGCTTCCTCAATAGCATTAAGATCTTCGCGCTGAATATTTTCTATCAGAGCAATCTCAAGCGCCCAATCTTCCGACACATCTTGAATCGTTACAGGTATCTCTGTCAGACCAGCTTTTTGTGCGGCACGCCAGCGCCGCTCTCCAGCTATGATTTGGTAATGATCCTCTACTCGACGCACCACAAGAGGCTGAATTACCCCTTTTTCTATTATTGACGCAACCAACTCTTCCATTTTGTTTTCATCAAACGACTTCCGAGGCTGTCCCACGTGGGGTCGCAACTCTTCAATAGCACAAATAAAATACCTACCTCCATTATCTGGAGTAGCTGCGCTCAGCAGTGCGCCCATTCCCTTCCCTAACGCCGTTCTTTTAGCCATCTACCCTGCCTCCACTAATAATCTCTTCCGCTAACGCCATATATGCCAGCGAACCACGGGAATTTATATCATAAAGCAGTACCGGTTTCCCATGGCTAGGTGCTTCAGACAAGCGAACATTGCGCGGAATAACACTTTGGAAAACTTTACCCCCGAAATGAGCACGCACCTCTTCACTTACCTGATGAGATAAATTATTTCGTTTGTCAAACATAGTTAACACTATACCGCGCATAGTTAGTTTCTTATTAAGACCACGCTGAATGAGGTCAATTGTTTTCATCAATTGACTCAACCCCTCCATGGCGTAGTATTCACATTGTAGCGGTACCAACACCGACCTAGCCACAGTTAATGAATTTATTGTAATCAAGCCTAAAGAAGGGGGGCAATCAATTATTATATACTCGTAGTCATCTTCCAACACCTTGATAGCACGAGCTAAACGTTGTTCTCTATTATCAGCAGCCACCAACTCTAATTCTGCTCCAATTAACTGGGAATTGGATGGCAACACCTTTAAGAATTCAAGCTCGGTGTCCACCAGACATTGCCTGACCACTTCAGGATCATGCAAGGCATCGTAGACAGTATAATCGCTTTCTCCGGCATACACACCAACACCACTACAGGCATTACCTTGCGGGTCCATATCAACTAATAAGGTTTTCTTTTCGGCGACCGCAAGGGATGCGGCCAAATTGACGGCGGTGGTAGTTTTACCCACACCACCCTTTTGATTAGCAACGGCAATTATATCTGCCATAGATAGCTCCTTTATAAAAATCGAAGCTGAATTTTATCACACTCTTTACTGTGAAAAAATCCCTATTTTGCTATTTTTGCATTCTTATTTCCAATATTGTCCGTTTAGCCCCCGTTGAGGGCAATGTAAACGATATTTTATTGCTTATATATAAATCATTATTAAACAAGTACTCACTTGCACTACCAATCTCATCTTCAACCGTAATACTTTTCATTGCCAGAATCCTACCCGACCTATTTAAAAACGGCAAAGCATGTTTGACAAATACTTCTAACGAAGCAAAAGCTCTTGAAGTCACAACATCAAATTGACCGCAATGTTGCTGCTCAAGATCTTCTATTCTCGCTGCTTCGGCACTAAAATCATGCAAGCCAAGCAACCTGACTACATGGCGCTGAAAGTTAATTTTTTTAGTAACAGAATCAACTGACAGTACCCGCAAACCAGGAAACACTATTTTCAATGGGATTGATGGTAGACCTGCGCCGGAACCAATATCTACCAACCGTTCTCTTCCAGCAAGCATACTTCCCAAAAACAATGAATCCAAGATATGCTTTTCCCAACAACTATTCAGTTCGACGATAGCTGTTAAATTTACCTTTTTATTCCACCGTAACAACTCGTCAAGATAAATAGTAAGCTGAACAAACTGAGCATCGCCAATATCGGCAACATCAGTTAAATGAGATTCAAGGTACGCCTTATAATCCATTGTTTATTTTTTTCGTGCACGAAGCATTACAGCAAGAATCGATATAGCCGCAGGGGTAACTCCAGGAATCCTACCAGCCTGTCCAAGAGAGATTGGTCTTATTTTTATAAATTTTTCACGCACCTCAGCAGACAAACTATTCACACTACAATAATCAAAGTCTATAGGAATTTTCACCTGTTCGACCTTACTATATCGAGACACCTGATCCACCTGCCGCTGAATATAACCTTCATATTTAGTGGCTATCTGTAACTGTTCCGCAACAACATCCGGAAGTTCAGCTAGTTGTTGTGATTCCTCCCGCAACATAGCCATAGTTATATCTGGCCTGCGCAGCAGTCCCTTAAATGATTGCCCGTTACTCAACCCTTCAAGTTTGAGCCGCTGAACCATACCAACATCACTCGGCACTATGCGCAGACTATCAAGCAACTGCTTACCAAGTACAACCTGTTCCATTTTTTGTTGATATTGTTGCCAACGTTCATCGCCAACAAGACCAATTTTTCTTCCTAAATCGGTCAATCGTTGATCGGCATTGTCTTCACGCAACAAAAGTCGGTATTCAGCACGCGAAGTAAACATACGATATGGCTCTTTAGTGCCAAGATTCACCAGATCATCAATCAATACGCCGATATACCCTTGATCGCGACCAATAACCACAGCATCTTTTTCCTGAATTTGCATTACTGCATTTATTCCAGCCATCAACCCCTGAGCTGCAGCTTCTTCATACCCGGAAGTACCATTTATCTGCCCCGCATGAAACAACCCACTAATTTTTTTTGTTTCCAGTGATGGTTTTAATTCTATAGGATCTACATAATCATACTCAATCGCATACCCCGGACGCATGATCTCAGTATACTCCAAGCCAGGAATAGTGCGTAAAAGCCTAATTTGGACATCAGCCGGCAATGATGTTGGCAATCCATTGGGATACACTTCAACGCTATGCAACCCCTCTGGTTCTATAAAAATCTGATGGCTGTCTTTCTCTGGAAAACGCACCACCTTGTCTTCGATAGAGGGGCAGTAACGTGGGCCGACACCCTCAATAACCCCACTATACAACGGAGACCTATCCAACCCCCCTCTTATTTCGTCATGAGTTCTTTCATTTGTTGCAGTGATAAAGCATGACACCTGCGGCATATCAATCCGCTCAGTCATAAACGAAAAAGGTCTTATCGGAACATCCCCAGGCTGTTCCTCCATCTTTGAATAATCAATACTGCCACTATGCAGCCTTGGAGGTGTTCCAGTTTTCAACCTACCAACATCAACACCCAACAACCTTAACTGCTCAGATATTCCCTGAGAAGGTGGTTCACCGGCTCGACCACCTGAATAATTACTCAAACCCACATGTATCAATCCACGCATAAACGTTCCCGTGGTTAACACAACAGTTTTACCATCAAAACCAATTCCATCTCTAGTTTCAACGCCAACAACCCGACCCCCATCCATCAACAACCTGCATACCGAACCTTGCTTCAAATCCAAACAAGGCTGATTCTCGAGCACACGGCGCATACGGCGCGAATATTTCCACTTATCCGCCTGGGCACGCAAGGCACGCACCGCTGGACCCTTCTTGGTATTTAATGTTCGAAACTGTATCCCCGTGGCATCAATATTGTGCGCCATCTCGCCGCCCAAAGCATCAATTTCACGAACCAGATGCCCCTTGGCTAAACCACCAATTGATGGGTTGCATGACATCTGCGCTATAGTGTCCAAACTCAGATTCAATAACAATGTGTTGTGCTGCAATCTCGCCGCAGCCAGAGCTGCCTCACAACCAGCATGACCGGCACCAACAACTATAACATCATACTGCTTACCATATGTCGACATCACACACTCCATGTTTCACGTGAAACATTTACTTACCAATACAGAATTTAGAGAAAATATTATCCAGAACCTCGTCGGGCGTAGTCTCGCCAGTAATATCTCCCAGCGACGACAATGCTTCCCTAAGATGTAAAGCCAAGAACTCAGGGGAATTCTGTTCAACAAGTTCAGACGCAAACGAAACAAGATGATACTGAGCACCACACAAAGCATCGCGGTGCCTTCGGTCTGAAATTAGACAATTTTCACGTTCGTCTGTTCCTGAAATATTGAAAACCTCGCAAATTTCATCTATCAACAGATTAAAACCATTTCCGTCTTTGGCACAAACTGCAACATGGTTTACTGTTGAAAAATTATTCAATATATCATCCGTCAAAAGATCTGATTTATTAATAACAAAAAGGATAGGAACAATTCCATATTCATCTAAAATATCATCAATACTAAAGTCTAAAGGCATTGATCCATCTACGACGAACAGTACTAGATCGGCACCAGCAACTTCCCCCTTTGCTCTTCTTACTCCATCTTGCTCAATTGGGTCATCACTATCACGAATTCCAGCAGTGTCAATAAAGCGCAGAGCTAAACCAGAGACAACTAAACTCTCCTCTATAATATCGCGAGTAGTTCCTGGGATATCAGTGACAATTGCACGGTCTTCACCTACAAAGCGATTAAGGATAGAACTCTTACCAACGTTAGGTTTTCCTAAAATAAGTACAGATAAACCATCTTTAAGTATTCTACCTTCTTCAAAACCATCTATTAAACTAGATATATCTTTTACCAGAAAATCAACGTCAGATTGCAAACTCAATAAATGGGGAGGGGAAATATCATCGTCAGGAAAATCAATATACGCTTCAACCAACGACAACATAGAAATAACGCGTGATCTGAATACATATACAGCCTTAGACAAGCCACCAGTTAACTGTGCCAGTGCTAGCTTTGCCGCAATAGCTGAACGAGAATTTATAACATCAGCAACAGCCTCAGCACTAGAAAGATCAATACGACCATTTAAAAAAGCACGCTGAGTAAACTCACCAGGTAAAGCCATGCGCGCACCAGCAGCAAGTAATATATCTAATATTTGAGCTACAATAACCCTATTACCATGACAATGGATTTCAACAACATCCTCTCCCGTATAAGATTGTGGTGAAGACATTTTAACAAACATTATTTCATCAACAATTTGCGCTTGTGTATTAACAAATGAAGCATAGTAAAGCATATGAGAAACTATATTATCCAGCACCCCTGGAGCTACACTAACAAAAGGTCTTACTAAATCAAAACAACTGATCCCCGATAGACGAACGATAGCTATCCCACCACTACCTATGGCTGTTGCTGGAGCGACAATAATATCTGAATCAAACATAAATAAACCAGACAAATTAAAAAGCCGATTTAGAAATTATATTATCTAAATCGGCATAGTTATTAAACGCCATAAAATTATTATGCAGACTTACGATAAATTAAATATTGCTGAAAAATTGTCAGTAAATTATTAACTAACCAATAAATAACTAAACCTGCCGGAAAATTTAAAAACATAAAAGTAAAAACCAATGGCATAGCCATCATCAGTTTTGCTTGCATTGGATCCATAGTACTGGGGGTAAGTTTTTGCTGAATAAACATGGTCAAACCCATAACTACAGGAGTTATGTAGTAAGGATCTTTAATAGAAAGATCGGTTATCCAAAACATAAAAGGTGCATGGCGTAATTCTATAGTACCCAATAAAACTTTATACAAAGCAAAAAACACTGGAATTTGAACTAACATGGGTAAACATCCACCCATTGGGTTAACTCTATTCTCTTTGTATAATTCCATCATCTTTTTATTTAAAGCTTCTTTATCACCACTATATTTCTCACGAATTTTTTTCATCTCTGGCTGCAAGGTTTGCATAGCACGCATAGAGACATAACTTTTCTGAGTAAGCGGCCAAAAAATCATTTTCAAAATTATAGTTAACAAAATAATTGCTACACCATAATTACCAATATAACCATAGAAGAAATTTAAAAAAGTATGTAAGGGTCTGGCTAACAATTCAAAAAAACCAAAATCAACAACCTTGACTAAATCATGACCAGCTAATTTAAGTTGATTGACATCTTTAGGACCTAAATATAACTCAAATGCAGTTGTATAACTGTCACCAGGTTTAATTGAAATATGATTAAAATTTAAAATATTTTTTATAACATTATTATTAAATACAAGATTAATATTTTCAAGACTATCAGGAGAAATTGGTGCAACTGCATTCATAAAATATTTATTTTGAAAACCAGTCCACTGTATATCTGAAGTATATTGTATTGATTTTTCTTTTAAATCATCAACATCGTCAGTATTTATTTTCCCCCCAACTAAACTTGTCGGACCAATAAAATCAAAACGATTACCCTGCATTTCATCATTCCACAAGTTATTCATATAAACAGAAAGTTTACCTGAAATATATGTGTTAGCAGTATTATTTAGAACAAGATCACTAGTAAAAGAATAATCATCTTTAGTAAAATTGTATATTTTAGTAACAACTAACCCGGTAGAAGTTACAGCTGTAAACTTTATAGAGGAATCACCATTAACTAATATTTTATCGGGGGCATTAGTTTCAAAGATTAAATTTTGATCAAGAGATAAAGAGTCATCACCCACAGTAATAAAAGTTGGTATGCCATCGTTATTATTCACTACAGAAACTATTGGAGAACTAGGGTCATTCAGTTCTGTGTATTTTTTAAGTTCAAATGAAATTATAGCCGCGCCAACGTTTGAAAAGGTGGCAATAAATTTATCATTTTCTACGACTATATTTTTTTGTTCTAAATTTATAGATGGAACAGCAACCTTATTGATATTGTCAGTTCTTATAAAATTTGATTCCGTAACTTCACTTGAAATTAACCGTTGCTCTTCATTCGCAACTATTTTTTCATTATTATTTACTATTTCCTTAGGTTGCTGAGGAAAAAAATAAGTAAAACCAGTCCAAACAAGCAACATTAACAATAGTGCAATAACAGTATTTTTATTTTCCATAAAACCCTCTATTCAACAGGATCATAACCGCCCTTACATAACGGATTGCACCTAAGAATACGAAAAAAGGACTTCAGGAAGCCCTTTATAAAACCATATTTTTTAAAAGATTGAAGAGAATACTCTGAACACGTAGGAATAAAACGGCATGTAGGCAAAGTTAAAGGGGAAATTAACTTTTGATAAATAGTAATTAAGACCACTGCAGACTTTACAAACATTTTTTGTTCTACATTCTATTACAAATACAAAGAAATTCTGATCTTAACAGTTTATAAGAAACATTTTCTGCACTTTTTTTAAGAATCAAAACAATATCTGTAGAAATTTGTAAATTATAATATTCATTTCTATATATATCGCGAAAAACTCTTTTTAAATAATTTCTTAAAACTGCCCCACCAACCTTTTTACTAGCTATAACACCAAGTCTAGTGGGGCCAGATTTTTTTTTACAGCAAAACAAGATAAAACTTTTTGAATTATACTTTTTGCCATTATTTAAAATGTATCTATAATCAGAACTTTTACATATCCGCATGTCACGGGTATATTCTAACATAAATTTATTTTACAGGAATGGTTACAACTAAAGTTTTCCTACCACGATTTCTACGACGTTTTATAACATTACGACCACTACTAGTTGACATACGCTGACGAAAACCATGAGTCCTTTTTCTACAAACTTTACTAGGTTGATATGTACGTTTCATTTTCTACTTTCCTCCATTTTTTTATTAAAACTAAGAACTGTAAATAATATATCTAAAACTAAAAGTGAGTCAATAAAAAAACAAAAGTAATTTCCAAATTAATTAACTTGCTTGGTATCAACATGTTTGTTAATTTAATTATGAATTTTTCGAAATATTATATAAACTACTGAAATAGTTAATTATATATATTTATAACCTTGTTAATAAACTGTTGAAAACTGGATATAAAATGGACGATAAAAATTTATGGGAAAAAACTCTAAATGATATAGAAAATAAAATTAATCCACAACAATACAAAACGTGGATAAAACCAATTCTATTAAAAAAAATAGAAAAAGATCTAATATCAATATCTGTTGAAAATAAATTTATAAAAGAATGGATAAATAAAAATTATATAAACATTATAAATTCAAGTCTGAATGAACTAACAGGTATAAATTTTACAGTTAAAATTTATATTGAAAAACATAATAACAATGAAGAAAAAATACAAGAAGTTAAACCAACTAAAAAAGAAGTTAAAAATGAAGGTATTACCAATATAAACTCTCAATATACCTTTAGTAAATTCATATCCGGGACATCAAATCAGTTTGCAGCTGCTGCTGCAATAGCTGTAGCTAATAATCCAGCAACTATTTATAACCCATTATTTATATATGGCGGTGTTGGTTTAGGTAAAACTCATCTTATAAACGCTATTGCTAACGAAATTAAAAAAAATAACAGCAAATTAATTATAAGTTATTACTCTTCTGAAAAATTTACCAATGAACTAATAAATTCAATCCGATTTGGTAAAATGGATGAATTCAGGAAAAAATTTAGAAATATAGATGTGTTATTAATCGATGACGTGCAATTTATTGCTGGAAAAGAAAGAACTCAAGAGGAATTTTTTCATACTTTTAATTCTTTATATGAATCCCACAAACAAATAGTTGTAACCTCTGATAAATTTCCAAAAGAAATACCCGGTTTGGAAGATAGACTTAGATCACGATTTGAATGGGGTTTAATAGCTGATATACAACCACCAGACATAGAAACAAAACAAGCAATTTTACAGGCAAAAGCAGATCAAAATAATATAAATTTACCAGAAAATGTTGCAATATTTTTATCTAATTCAGTTATTACAAATATAAGAGAATTAGAGGGTTATATTGTAAGAATTGGAGCTTACTCAAGTCTTACATCAACACCAATAACTATAGAAATGGCTAAAGATGTTCTTAAAGATATTATTGTTGAAAGTAGTAAAGAATTAACAATAGAAGATATACAAAAAAAGGTATCTAGCCACTTTAATATAAAGATTGCAGATATAAAATCTGCAAAAAGAATTAAAAGTTTTGTGGGTCCAAGACAAATAGCTATGTATTTATGTAGACAATTAACAGATAGTTCATTTCCAGAAATAGGTAGCCATTTTGGTGGCAAGGATCATTCTACTGTTATACATGCTATAAGAAAAATAGAAAAAAATATGGAAACTGATAGTTATCTTAGAACAACAATAAAAACGATAAAAAATACTTTATTACCAACCTAGATAAACCTGTGTATAAAAAATTAAAATAATAATAATAAACAAAAAAAAAAGATATTAACAATGTATCAACAAACAATAACATACTAAATTCTTCGTAAATTTAGTATGTTATTAACAAATAACATATCAACAGTGACTACTATATCTTTACTATAAAAACTAAACTAAACAATAGAATAAAGGAGATGGAGATAATTATGAAATTTGATATAGAAAGAAAAAAACTATTAAAAGGTTTATCTTTAATTCAAGGTGTTGTTGAAAAGAAAAAAACATTACCTATTTTACTAAATGTACTAATAGAAACAACAAATGATAAAATAATATTAACTGCAACTGATTTAGAAATTGGAATAAAAAACACATATGATTCAAATATAATTGAACCAGGTTCAATTACGGTAAATGCTAAAAAACTTTTTGAAATTATAAAAGAATTACCAGAAGAAAAAATTACTATAAAATCTAAAGAAAATAACTGGATCGAAATTAAATGCAAAAATTCTAAATTTAATATTCTTGCCTTATCACCAGATGAATTTCCTACTATAAATAGTAATCACTCCGAAAATTCTATTTTAATATCCAGTAAAAAATTAAATGAAATGATTGATAAAACATTTAATTCTATGTCCACTGATGAAACGAAATATAATTTAAATGGAATTTACCTACATAAAACAGAAAATAATAACTTAAGAATGATTTCAACTGATGGACATCGATTATCTTTATTTCAAAATGAAATAGAAATTAATAATGATATATTTGAAAAAGGTATAATAATCCCTAGAAAAGGAATAGTTGAACTTAAAAAAATAACAGAAAATAGTGAAAATGACTTAGAAATTAGTTTATTAGATAATAATCTAATAGTAAGTAATAATGAAACACAATTAGTTATTAGATTAATTGATGGAGATTTTCCAGATTATAAAAGGGTAATACCGACTAATTTAGAAAATTCAGCAATTATAAATACCAGTAAATTATTACAAGCATTAAAGAGAATATCTATTTTAGCTAATGAAAAATCTCGTGGTATAAATTTAGTATTAACAGAAAACAAACTAGAATTAAATTCATCGAATCCTGAATACGGAAATGCTTCAGATTTTATTGATATAAATTATATTGGGTTAGATATAAATATTGGCTTTAATTCAAAATATTTACTTGATGCTTTAGTAAATATTGATTCAGAAAATATCCAAATATTCATAAGTGATAATATTTCACCGTGTCTAATAAAAAAAGAGAACAGTGAATCTTATCAAGCGGTAATAATGCCTATGAGATTATAAATGTTATTAAATGAAATAAATCTATTAAACTATAGAAATATAAAAAATATTAAATTTCAACCATCATCACGTTACAATATTTTATATGGTGATAATGGTCAGGGTAAAACAAATATAATAGAATCTATATATTTATTAGGTTATTTGAAGAGTTTTAGACAGGCAAGAAATTTAGATTTTGTTGGAAACGATGAAAATTATTGTAATATTATAAATAAATTTTATTCAGATAATATTTATTATAAATATAATTTAAATATAAATAGTAAAAATAAAATTATTAAGATAAATAACAAAATATCTTATACCACTGATCATCTTAATTATATAAAATCAGTTGTATATTCAACAGATGAGTTGTTGTTATTTCGTGGATCTAATTTATTAAGAAAAAATTTTATTGATAGAGGAATTTTTTTAATAGATACAACTTATTTAAATTTGGTAAAAAAATACAATTATATTTTAAAATCAAGGAATGCTATCCTTAAACAGATAAATAACAATAATTCTACATTAGAATCTTGGACACAGTTATTAGTTGAAACGGGAAGTATTATCCGCAAAATTAGATTTAATTATATTAGTAATTTAAATACTAAATTTGTAGAAATATATAAACTGGTTTTTAAAGAAAAAGAACAAGCCCGCATAGAATATAAAAACTTTGATTATTCTCTAGAAAAAATACAAGAAGATTTCTACTTATCAATAAAATCTAAACTTGAGCAGGAATTTACATATGGTCAGACTTTGTGTGGACCACATTTAGATAAGGTAGATTTTTATATAGGCGATAAAAATTTAAAATTTTATGGTTCTCAAGGTCAATTAAGAATAATATTATTATCTTTTAAATTGGCTCAAATTTATGAATATAAAGAAAAATTCAACAAATATCCTATTTTACTCCTCGATGATATATGTAGTGAATTAGATTTAAAAAAAATATATTCCTTATTTGATTATATCAGCGGTAATATTGGTCAAATTTTTATTACTACTACGTGTAGAAAAAATTTAGATTTTCTAAATATTAAAAATAGTAATTTTTACCGCATAGATTGCGGTGAAATAACTTTAGGTTGATGGAGTATTAATGAATAAGATAAATGAAGATAGCTATAGTGCTGATAATATAAAAGTTTTAGAAGGTTTGACTGCAGTACGAAAAAGACCCGCTATGTATATTGGATCAACTAGCACTTCTGGTTTGCATCATTTAGTTTACGAAGTGGTGGATAATTCAATAGATGAATCATTAGCCGGATATTGCGATGATATTAAAGTAACTATAAATATGGATGGTTCAGTAACGGTAGAAGATAATGGAAGGGGAATTCCTGTAGATTGGCATAGCTCAGAAAAAAAATCTGCTGCTGAAGTTGTAATGACAGTTCTTCATGCCGGAGGTAAATTTGATAGTGATACCTATAAAGTATCTGGAGGTTTGCATGGAGTTGGTGTTTCAGTAGTAAATGCCCTCTCTAGCAGGCTTGAATTAGAAATACGCCGCAACGGTAGAGTATATGAGCAAGTTTATAATAAAGGTATTCCCCAAGCAGATCTAAAAGAAGTTGCCGATACTATAAAAAAAGGTACTAAAATAACTTTTTGGCCTGACGATACAATTTTTGAAATAATAGAATTTTCTTTTGAAATTTTGTCAAAAAGACTGCGTGAATTGGCATTTTTAAATGCCGGTGTGCATATCCTATTAATCGATGACAGATTTGAAAAAAAACAAGAATTTCATTATGAGGGTGGTATATCCTCTTTTGTTGAATATCTGAATAGGGCAAAATCTCCCATTCATCCTCAAGTTATATATTTTGAAGGTGAAAAAGGGGGGGTACAAATTGAAATAGCATTCCAATATAACGATGGTTATGATGAAAAACTATTTACCTTTGCAAATAATATAAACACCCAGGAGGGTGGAACACACCTTATAGGATTTAAAGCAGCACTTACCAGAACAATGAATACTTATGCTGCGGCAAATAATTTAATGAAAAATGTTAAAGCTACTGTCTCTGGTGATGACCTTAGAGAGGGTATGGCAGCTGTTATTTCGGTCAAGGTTCCAGATCCGCAGTTTGAAGGACAGACCAAGACTAAGTTGGGTAATTCAGAAATTAAAGGCTATGTAGAAACGCTTCTAAATGAAAAATTAGCTACATTTTTGGAAGAAAACCCTCAAATATCCAAGAAAATACTTGAAAAAGGGATAGATGCTGCTCGGGCACGTGAAGCAGCAAGAAAAGCACGAGATCTGACACGGCGAAAAGGTGCATTGGATGGTTTGTCACTGCCAGGAAAATTAGCTGATTGTCAGGAAAAAGATCCAGCCCTGAGTGAAATTTATCTAGTGGAAGGTGATTCTGCCGGCGGCAGTGCAAAACAAGGTAGAGATCGTTCGAATCAAGCAATTCTCCCACTAAAAGGAAAAATCCTTAATGTAGAAAAAGCTCGTTTTGATAAAATGCTTAGTTCAAATGAAATTCGTACCCTAATAACAGCTATGGGAGCTGGAATTGGTAAGGATGACTTTGATGTGGCTAAATTGCGCTATCATCGTATTATAATTATGACTGATGCTGATGTCGACGGTTCGCATATACGGACTCTTCTTCTTACTTTCTTTTTTCGCCAAATGCCTGAATTGATAGAACGTGGCTACTTATATATTGCACAGCCACCGCTGTATAAATTAAAAAGAGGTAAAAAAGAGATATACCTTAAAGATGAAGAAATACTGATAGATTATTTACTTAATCTTGGAGTAGAAAACTGTGCTCTTGATATAAATGAAGGTGAAAAAGTAATAAGAGGAAAACAGATAATCCCAACACTTAAAAATATAATAGATTACAATAAGTTATTTGAAAAATTGGTACATAAAGGCATAAAGAGAGAATTACTGGATGTTTTCGTTCAAAATAAAATAAATAACGGTTTTAGTGATTTAGCAGATTTGACACCCCTAGTGGAAAAATTGCAAGAGGCAGCTCCCCATGCAGATTTTACCCTACACCAAAATCCAGCACGCATATTATTCACCATGGGAAATACCAGAGCTCGTATTGATCAAAATAGCCTCGATATTTTATCCAGTCATGAATATAAATTACTTTTACAGGCATATCGCCAAGTTGCCACAATAGGTAATGACGGGAAAATTCTTGTATTAGAAGAAGAAAAAGAAGCTATAGAAATTCATGATCGTTTAGAATTACTGAACCATTTTCTTAATAAGGCAAAAAAAGGTCAATATATCCAGCGTTATAAAGGTCTGGGTGAGATGAACCCTGACCAATTGTGGGAGACCACTATGGATCCTGAAAAACGAGTTCTGTTACAGGTTAAAATTGAAGATGCGGTTTCAGCTGATGGAATATTTACCGTTCTTATGGGTGATCAAGTAGAGCCACGGCGCGAGTTTATAGAAAATAATGCCCTAAATGTTTCTAATTTAGATATTTAATTTTTCAAGATAATGCACTTTTATATCGGTGTATATATCTAAAAATATACAATTGGAGGTTAATCCGTAGATGCTTTCCCACCAGAACAAAGTTAGCGTCAATATAGAAACTGAAATGCGTCAATCCTACATGGATTATGCGATGAGCGTAATAATTGGTAGAGCTCTACCGGATGTACGCGATGGTTTAAAACCAGTACATAGACGTGTTCTTTTCGCTATGCACGAACTGGGTAATGAATACAATAAGCCATATAAAAAATCGGCGCGTGTAGTTGGCGATGTTATTGGTAAGTATCATCCGCATGGTGATACCGCTGTTTATGACACTATAGTCAGGATGGCACAGAGTTTTTCTATGCGTAATCCGTTGGTTGATGGTCAAGGTAATTTTGGTTCAGTCGATGGTGATTCAGCTGCGGCAATGCGTTATACTGAAGTGCGTATGTCCAAACTTGCCCATGAACTGTTATCGGATCTTGAGAAAGAAACCGTAGATTTCGGACCCAACTATGATGAATCCTTACAAGAACCTCTGTTGTTACCCTGTAAGTTCCCTAACTTACTGGTTAATGGATCTGAAGGTATTGCAGTTGGTATGGCGACTAAAATACCTCCCCATAATTTAGGTGAGGTAATTGATGGTCTGATTGCTGTTATTGATGATCCCACCATGTCATTCGAGGATTTAATCCAGAAAATTCCCGGTCCTGATTTTCCTACTAGTGGTTTTATTCTTGGTCACGATGATATCCGCGAAGCTTATCGTACCGGGCGCGGAATAATCCAAATGCGTGCTAAGGCAATGGTGGAGATAGATAGGCGTACTGGTCGTGAAAGCATTATTGTCAATGAGATACCCTATCAAGTTAACAAAGCTCGGTTGATTGAAAAAATAGCCAGCCTAATAAAAGAAAAGAAAATAGAGGGTATTTCTGATTTACGGGATGAGTCCGACCGTGATGGTATGCGCATCGTTGTCGACCTTAAAAGGGATAGTGTTGCCGGAGTTATTTTAAATCAATTATATAAAATGACTATGATGCAAACGTCCTTCGGCATCATCATGTTGGCAATAGTTGGTGGTCAGCCTAAAGTTTTAACCCTGCGCGAAGTTCTTGATCATTTCATCGATCACCGCCGCGAAATAGTTACCCGCCGCTGTGTTTTTGAACTTAAAAAAGCTGAAGCACGAGCACATATTCTCGAAGGTTTCAAAATAGCTCTGGAAAACCTTGATAAACTTATCCAGATAATTAAATCGTCAGATAATTCTCCAGAAGCCAAGAGGCGCTTAATTGAGCGTTTCATTTTTTCTGATATTCAAGCACAAGCTATTCTTGATATGCGTCTACACCGGTTAACTGGTTTAGAGCGCGATAAAATTATCAATGAATACAAAGATATAATGGCACAAATCGCACGCTTGAAAGATATTCTCGGTAGTGAAATAGAAATTTTAAAAATAATAAAAAGTGAATTGCTTGACGTGCAACAGAGTTACGCCGACGCAAGGCGTACACAGATTATTGCCAAGACTAAAGATCTTTCTTTAGAGGATCTTATCGTTGAAGAAGATATGGTAGTTACCGTATCTCATTCCGGCTATATCAAGCGAAATCCTGTCTCCTTATATCGCTCGCAACGCCGTGGGGGTAAAGGTAAAACTGGCATGCGTCCAAAAGAAGAGGACTTTGTCGAACACCTATTTATTGCCTCTACCCATTCCTATATTTTAGTATTCACCAATCAGGGAAAAGTGTACTGGCTTAAAGTTCATGAGATTCCTCAAGGTGGACGAGCCGCGCGCGGAAAGGCGATCGTAAATCTGCTGCAATTGGCACCGGATGAACAAGTTATGAGCATCCTACCGGTTAAGCAATTTAGCGAAAATAAATATATTATCGCCGCAACGAGCAAAGGTGTAGTTAAAAAGACTGAGTTGATGGCTTATGCTAATCCTCGCCAGGGCGGAATAATTTCCATGACTATTGATGTTGGTGATGAACTGGTATCTACACGTATCACCGATGGCGGTATGGATGTTCTTTTAGCTAGTTGTCATGGTAAGTCTATTCGTTTTTCAGAGAAAGATGTTCGTCCAATGGGACGTACTGCTCGTGGTGTACGCGGTATGCACCTTGAAGGTGATGACTATATCATTGGTATGGAGGTTGTAACTGATGCTACCTCTGCTACCTTGGTGAGTGTTACCGAGCACGGTTATGGAAAGCGTACCAATCTTGGAGAGTACCGTGTCCAGAGTCGCAGCGGCAAAGGTATAATTACCATCAAGACTTCCACGCGTAACGGTAATGTAGTAGACATTAAGCTTGTCAGTGATGACGAAGATCTGATGTTTATCACTGATATTGGTAAAATTCTCCGCACCCGTGTAGGCGCTCTGTCGGTGATTGGTCGCAATACTCAGGGAGTGCGCTTAATGGTTCTTGAAGAGGAAGAACGCATTGTCGCCGTAGCTAAACTAGCGGAAAAAGAAGAAGATGAAGAATTTTCTGACGAGTTAAACAGTGAAGATGCACCGAATGAAGATGGTGTAGAGCAAGAAGAGGATTAGTTAACCAGTGAAAAGTATAGGGGTTATTGGCGCTGGCAGCTGGGGAACCAGTTTAGCAAATTTGTTGGCAAAAAAAGGGCACGATGTGGTGTTGTGGGCGTACGAAGGCGATCTGGTCGAGCGGATGCGCAGTACACATATAAATGACCTGTATCTACCTGATGTGAAACTGTCCGGTAATTTAACTTTTAGCAATAATTTGCCTGAAGTAGCTGGGCGGCAGTGTTTATTATTAGTGCCACCATCGCAAATAATGCGCCATCTATTGTCTCAGGTTGTTGATTATATCAGGAACGATGCTGTGATTATTTCAGCATCCAAGGGTATTGAAAACGATACCCTGTTACCCATGTCTGATGTGTTAAAACGGTTGCTGCCGGCATCCCTGTATCAGCGCAGCGCTTATCTGTCTGGACCAACTTTTGCAAAAGAAGTTGCTTTAGGGCAACCATCTGCTGTGGTTGTTGCCGCGCAAGACAGGGGTATAGCTGAACAAGTACAGGATATTTTCAATACTGATTATTTTCGTGTGTATACTAATAACGATGTAGTCGGTATTGAGCTGGGCGGTGCTCTGAAAAATGTTATTGCTTTAGCTGCTGGAATTTGTGATGGTTTAGGATATGGTTATAATACCCGTGCAGCGCTGATTACTCGTGGCTTGGCTGAGATGAAACGGATCGGTATTGCCATGGGTGCCAAAGGGGAAACCTTTGCTGGTCTGGCTGGCATGGGCGATTTAGTTCTTACCTGCACCGGTGATCTGTCGCGTAATCGCAGTGTTGGTTGTGAGTTGGGTAAGGGGCGTAAGCTCACGGAAATTTTAGCTGATATGACCATGGTAGCGGAGGGGGTAAAAACTACTCTATCCAGCTATCAACTGGCTGTGAAACTTGGGGTAGAAGTACCAATTATCGATCAGATGTACGCAATTCTGTATCAAGATAAAGATCCACGCGCGGCAGTCGTTGAATTGATGCAGCGCGAGCTTAAATCTGAATACATTTAACGGCTAAAATTTAAAGCTGAAAACAAAGACGAGGAAATTAAATGAAAAAACTGATAGTTGTTTTTTTGCTATTGCTGCCAGTATTGGCTTTAGCCAATCCCAGCGTGGTTATCAAGACCAGTATGGGCGATATTCAGGTAGAGTTAAATGAAAGACAGGCTCCGATATCCACGGTCAATTTTCTCAACTATGTAGATATTGGTTTTTATAAGGGGACAATTTTTCATCGCGTAATCCCAGGTTTTATGATTCAAGGCGGTGGTTTCATTAAAGACATGACCAAGAAAGTGACCAAAGATCCCATTAAGAATGAAGCAGATAACGGCTTGAAAAACCAGCGCGGTACCATATCTATGGCACGTACCAATGTTGTGAATAGTGCTACCGGCCAATTTTTTATAAATCATAAAGATAATAGTTTTCTTGATCACAAATCTAATAGCTCCAGCGGTTATGGCTATGCAGTTTTTGGTAAAGTAACCAAGGGGCTGGATGTGGTCGATAAAATTGCTAAAGTTAGAACAGGAATCAAAAAAGGTATGAGAGATGTTCCTAAGCAGCCAGTTACGATTTATGCGATTGAGCGCTTGAAATAGATAAATCAGCTCAACGCGGATAAAGGTGTGTTATGCCCACGATCCGCATACTTTCTTATAATTTGCATGGCTGCCGTGACATGGCAGCCATGTGTCGCACTATTCAAAATTCAGAGGCTGAGTTTGTTGCCTTGCAAAACGTCACTGCCCTCCCTTCTGGTTATACTCTCACTAATGTTGCAACACAAACTGGTTATTTATTTTCTGCAGAAGGTGGGAACGGTTCCTTAGCGATACTGGCACGCCAGCCGGTAAAATTTATCCAAACTTACGCTTTAGGCGCTGGTGCTTATTGTATGAAGTTGGATTTGCAAAATAAAGACCAGCGTTTCATTGTGCTCAATGTTGGTCTATCCGGATCATTTTTTAAGCGTCTGGCGCAGATTAGCAGCCTTCTTGGTCCAAACCTGCTAGAGACTTCTACGCTGTCGTTGCCAACTGTTTTGCTCGGGGACTTTTACGATATCGTCTGGGTTTCGTGGAATTATCGTTTCAATCATCAGTTGCGCCGCCATGCACCACCATTGCTGCGCGCAACTTATCCAGCATGTTTGCCAATTTTTAGCCGTGACCGAGTATATTCTATGGGTGGTATACAAATAAGCAACGTGTGTATCAATCATAGTAAGGATGCGCGCTCTGCCACTTACCATCTTCCCACCAACTTCAATTTAAAGATCACCGATACTCGCATAGCTTTGACTGCGCGGCAACAAGTCCAAGCGCAGCGAATAAAGGTGGTTACTAATTAACTTTGGTGTAAATAAACTGTTGATAACATTGTTTGTAATGTGGATAAGTATTTATATAAAAGGTTGTAACTTATTAAAATGACGATATTACAAGTAAAACAGCGCCACAGAATAGGTGAGATTATCGCCAAATTGAATGAATTATATCCTGATGCACACTGTTCTTTGAATTTTACTACACCGTTTGAATTGCTTGCCGCAACTATAATGTCTGCGCAGGCTACCGATGTAAGGGTAAATATAGTAACTGAACAATTGTTTCGTCTTTATGACGGTATTGCCGCTTATGCTGCAGCCGAACCTGAAGATATTGCGCAAATAATCCGTACTGTCGGTTGTTATCGTAACAAGTCACGCAGTATTGTCGGTGCGGCACGTATGATAATCGGTCAGTTTGATGCTCAGGTGCCTCAGACTATGGCAGAGCTGGTGCAGTTGCCAGGCGTAGGGCGCAAGACCGCCAATGTAGTGCTAAGTAATGTTTTTGACCAACCTGGTTTTGCAGTAGATACACATGTAAAGCGCGTTGCTTATCGCTTAGGGTGGACGGAATTTACCGACCCGGAAAAAATTGAACATCAACTGTGTAAACTGGTGCCAGCTGCCCAGTGGGGACACACTTCACATTTGTTGATATATCACGGTAGAGCTGTGTGCAAGGCGCGCATTCCTCAATGTGAACATTGTCCTATAGCAGGACTCTGCCCTCAGCGCCGGTGATGTGTTAATGGATGGAAGTTTTTGGCATAGCATTTTGTCCTGGGTAATGGTTCACCCACTTATCAGCTATACGGCTGTCTTTGTTATTGCTCTTAGTGAATCTTTGGCAGTCGTGGGTTTATTGGTTCCAGGTACGTTGTTGTTATTGTCAATTGGAGCCCTGGTTGGCAGTGGTGGGTTGTCGTGGCAACTGACAATGCTACTCGCAATACTAGGTGCAATTGCTGGTGACAGTATCAGTTATTGGCTGGGGTTTCACTATCAGCAGCACATAAAAAGTTTGTGGCCGCTACGGACTCATCCAAATATAATTGCTCGCGGTGAGATGTTTTTTCAGCGCCATGGGGGGAAAAGTGTCTTTCTCGGCCGTTTTGTTGGACCAATTCGCCCCATCATACCGTTAGTGGCGGGTATGATGAAAATGTCGCCACGCTATTTTTTAGGCGTTAACGTGTTGTCGGCTATTATTTGGGCTGGTGCTTACTTGTTTCCAGGAGTGTTGTTAGCTGGTTGGTTGCAAGCCTTGGATGATGGGCGGCAAATCGTTATATTGGTCGCTTTGGTACTGGCATTGCTATGGTTAAGTTTTTGGTTAAGTAGGACAATACTGCGTATTATAATCAGTTAAGTATTTACACTCACTTCCCAAAATCCATAATGGGCAAACATAATTGAAGTGTTCGCCCATTATGGAGAAACATGTTGGCAACTGCA
>Ga0307991_1000172_pt1 | contig 48865 bp, 40 predicted proteins | sample EllFjometagen131_FD_203146 | JGI IMG/M metagenome (GOLD analysis project Ga0307991, IMG submission 203146) | Marine microbial communities from Ellis Fjord, Antarctic Ocean - #131 | ecosystem: Environmental > Aquatic > Marine > Unclassified | place: Southern Ocean | collected 2014-10-08 | reverse complement strand
CCACAGATAAGATGCAGTGTCAAGTTTTTTTAAAATTCTTTTTATTCTATTAATAAAATTGATATCTCATTGAAAATAAAGAAATTAGAATAAATTAACAAAAGTGCAAAATTCACAAAAATATCACAAATAATAAGAAATTTACCATTTTACAAAAGCTCTCTATCTATCTCTTTTAAAATTGACAAAATATTTACCCTCTAACGAGAGTTGTCTATTCGCCTGCCTTAAAACCTTTTAGAATCGACGAATAAAAAAATGCGCCCGGGAGGACTCGAACCCCCCACGCCGGCCTTAGGAGAGCCGCGCTCTATCCATCTGAGCTACGGGCGCAAATACATTAATATCTTTATTTGAAAAATTTATGTCGCTATGTCATATTCAAAATAATCAAAAGTGCGGACACGTAAATAAAACCACAGCGTACATTAATCTTAACGAAACGCTAAACTGCTTGATCAAATTAATTCTGCGGCATTTGCGTCGAGAAGATTCATTACTTGATAAAGATTTATGAGAAAGATTATGCCGCTATACTACAATTAAAGTAATCAATATTCTAGAATAAATTAAATATTATAAAAATACACTTAAGATTAAAGCTGGGAAGAGAAAATCTAGTTAATACTCAATTAAGGCAGAAATAGGAAACTTCTTTAGCTTGTCGCGACCCTTTAAAAATTTAAGCTCGACTAAAAAAGCAAGAGCAACGATCGAAACATTAAATCCTTTAAGCAATTGAGTAACGGCTTTAACTGTTCCTCCCGTTGCTAACAAATCATCAACAACTAGAACTTTAGAATTCTTTTCAATCGCGTCACTATGAATCTCTAAAGTATCTGTTCCGTATTCTAAATCATATGTTACGCTTCGCGTTTTTGAAGGAAGTTTGCCTTTCTTCCGGACAGGAACAAATCCAGCTCCAAGCTTATATGCAAGAACTGCTCCAAAAATAAAACCTCTAGCTTCGATTGAAACAATATAATCAATTTTTTTACCTTTAAACTTTTTTGCAAGCATATCGACTGATCGCTTAAACGCATCTTTATCATTTAAAAGCGTTGTAATATCCTTGAAAAGGATTCCCTTCTTTGGAAAATCTGGAATGTCTCGAATATAATCTTGCAATTTTTTACTCATGATATCCTTTTTCGATTAAAGGTTACGCTAACTTAAAAACACTTGCTCGCGCAATAAATTTTGTTGGCAAAAGCGTTTGTGTTGGAATGCCGATTTCACCTTCACAAATTTGATTCAATTTTTCAAGACCTAAACGACCCATTTCCTTTAAAGGCTGGGCAACTGTTGATAGCTTAACAGAGCTGTGAACATTAATAGGGTTGTCATCAAAACCAATTACAGAAATATCTTGTGGAACTTTCATGCCCCTCGTTTTTGCTTCATACATAATTTCTAAAGCCATGACATCAGAACATGCAAAAATAGCAGTTGGAGAATTCTCAGCATCAAATAAATCTTTTGCAGCTTTTCTCGACGATGTTCTTAAAAACTCACCGTACTTAATAAATTCATCTTTAAAATCAAGGCCATGTTTATCAAGAGCTTCCTTGTATCCATCAAGACGAAGGCGTCCTGCTTGTGTTCTTAAGTCTCCGCAAACAATAGCAATCTCTTTGTGTCCATTCTCAATAAGATATTCCACAGCATCAAAAGCAGCTTTTTGATTATCGACAGCAATGCTGTTAATTGGCTCTTTAAAGATATTATTTAAAACAACATACGGAATGCCTGTTGCAATAACTTTCTCAAGCGTTTCAGTATCCTTATCAATATCAGCAAAAATAATACCATCAAGCTGTTTTCGATTAGTCATTTTCTCGCTTAACCAATCTTGATGATCATAACGTTCAGTAATGTGCATTAAAATATCAACTCTTAAGCGACTTGCGCTAAGACCAACACCCTTAACAATTTCTTCAGCATAAAAAGAATGATCCAAATCTTCAAATCTTGGAATAATTAATGCGAATGTTTTTAAAGATGTTCCGCTCACTATTCGTCGTCTCCAGAAAGTCCTTTTTCTTGCTTATGAAAAATTTCTCGCAACTTCTTTATTGCTCCAACTTCAACCTGACGAATACACTCTTTTGAAACGCCAATTTTTTTTGCAATCTCCGCTAAAGTACGCTTTTCTCCGTCAGTAATACCATAACGTAAATCTAAAACCTCACGTTCGCGATCTGACATCATACTTAAAAGATCAAGCGTGCGTTCCTTATTAAAAAAGCTTTCTAACTCTTCATGCGGAGCTTCAAGCGTTGTGTCTTCAACAATATCTTTAAATTGTCCTTCACCTTCTTGGCCAATAGGTGCATCTAAGCTAGACATCTTAGTTACACATTGACTCAATTCTCGGATTCTGCCTACACCCACTTGCATCTTTTTTGCGATTTCAGCTACGCGTGGTTTACGCTTAAGCTTATGCGTTAATTTTTCTATCGCCTTCTTATACTTAGCAAGTTCTTCGTTCATGTAAACAGGAATACGAATCATTTTACCTTGATCAACGATAGAGCGAGAAACACTTTGCTTAATCCACCATGCCGCATACGTTGAAAAGCGGAATCCCCTTTCAGGATCAAATTTATCGACGGCACGCATCAAACCGATGTTGCCTTCTTCAATTAAATCACTTAAAGGGATTCCAAGATTCATGTATCGCTTGGCGATACTAATAACAAGGCGCAAGTTCGACGTAATCATCTGGTCTCTAGCCGGACGATCTCCTCCCTGAATTTTTCGTGCCAAACTAATTTCTTCTTCTGGCGTCAGAAGAGGAATCTGTCGAACATCTTTAAAATATGCGCGTATAGGATCCAATATATATCCTTTGTTTATTTTTTATTTTTGGCTTCAAGTGCCGCTTGGCCTGCAGCCAATCGAGCAATTGGAACACGATATGGTGAACAGCTTACATAATTTAAGCCTGCTCTCACAAAGAACTTAACGCTCTCTGGATCACCACCATGCTCACCACAAACACCACACTTTAAATTCTTTCGTGTAGATCGACCACGTTTAACAGCTATCTTAACAAGTTCTCCTACACCTTCTTGATCGATAGAAGCAAACGGATCATCTCTAAGAATTTTCTTGTCAATATATTCAGGCAAGAAAGTTGCAACGTCATCACGGCTATATCCAAAGGTCATTTGAGTAAGGTCATTTGTTCCGAATGAATAGAACTCAGCCTTTTCAGCAACCTTGTCTGCAACAAGTGTAGCTCGAGGAATTTCCATCATTGTTCCAACAAGATAACCAACTTTTTTACCTTTTGCCTTAATAACATCTTCAGCCGTCTTACGAGAAATCTCTTCTAAAATATCATATTCTGCTTTTGTTCCAATAAGCGGAATCATGATCTCTGGAAGAACTTTAATATTTTTCTTAGCCATATTACATGCCGCTTCCATAATCGCTGTAACTTGCATTTTGCAAATTTCAGGATATGTAATAGATAGTCGACATCCGCGATGTCCAAGCATAGGGTTCATCTCATGAAGAGAATCAACTTTAGCTTTAACAACCGCTGGTGTTATCTTTAGACGTTTTGCCATCTCCGCCTGACCCTTTGAATCATGTGGCAAAAACTCATGCAAAGGTGGATCTAAAAGACGAACCGTTACAGGTAATCCATCCATAGCCTTAAAGATACCTTCAAAATCTTTTCTTTGATAAGGAAGAAGCTTCTTTAACGCTTTTTCTCGACCAGCTAAATCATCAGCCAAGATCATCTCTCGAATTGCCCAAATACGATCTCCTTCGAAAAACATATGTTCTGTTCGACAAAGGCCAATACCTTCTGCGCCAAACGCACGTGCATTTTGTGCATCTTTTGGAGAATCTGCATTTGTACGAACATTAATTTGTCGTGCTTTATCAGCCCATTTCATGACTTCTAAAAAGATCTGACAAACAGGATGCTTTAGAGCTTTTTTGTTTTTATCAATAATACCAGAAACAACTGGTGAAGACGATGTCTCAACATGACCTAAAACAATTTCTCCTGTTGAACCATCAATAGAAACTTCAGCGCCTTCTTTTAAAACTTTTCCAGCAACCTTGATTGTTTTTGTCTTATAATCAATGTCGAGAGCCGCACAACCAACAACGCAGCACTTACCCCAGCCTCGAGCAACAACAGCAGCATGAGAAGTCATTCCGCCTGTTGAAGTCAAAATTGCTTGAGCAGCCCACATGCCAGAAACATCTTCTGGAGAAGTTTCCTTTCGAGCTAAAATAACTTTTTTACCTTTATCTGCCCATTTTACAGCTTCTTCAGCTGTAAAAACAATTTGTCCGTTGGCAGCGCCTGGACCTGCTGGCAAACCTTTTGCTAAAACACGCTTTGCAACAATAGCTGCTATTTTTGCCTTAGGATCAAGGATTGGAAAAAGAAGTTGATTCAAATGATCGCCTTCAATTCTCATCAGCCCTTCTTGTTCCTTAATTAATTTTTCTTTAACCATATCAACAGCAATCTTAACCGCAGCTAAACCAGTTCTCTTTCCAGTTCTCGTCTGAAGCATGTACAGCTTGCCTTCTTGAATGGTAAATTCAACATCTTGCATATCATGATAATGTCGCTCAAGCTTCAAGCGAATATCGTTAAGTTCTTTATAGATCTTTGGCATCTTCTTTTTCAATGTTGAAATTGGATCAGGTGTACGAATACCTGCTACAACATCTTCACCCTGAGCATTAATAAGATACTCGCCAAAAAATTCATCTGTTCCGTCTGCAGGATTACGCGTAAATGCAACACCTGTTCCAGAATTATCACCCATATTGCCATAAACCATAGACTGAACATTAACCGCTGTTCCTTTAAGTCCAAAAAGCTTGTTGATCTTTCGATACATAATAGCTCTCGGAATATTCCATGATTCTAAAACCGCATCAATCGCATAAGCAAGCTGCTCTCGCGCACTCGTCGGAAAATTTTTTCCAACGCTCTTTCTGTATACTGCTTTATAAGCTTCAACAACCTCTTTTAATTCTTCAGTTGTCAAATCTGTATCAAGTTTTCTTTTATATTTTTTCTTAATACGTGTTAACTCATGCTCAAAATGCTCATGATCAACACCCATGCAAACATCGCCAAACATATTAATAAAACGTCTATAAGAATCCCAAGCCATGCGTTCATTTTTTGTTTTCTTAGCCAAACCGACAACAACATCATCATTGATACCAAGATTCAAAACAGTATTCATCATACCAGGCATAGAAACCGCAGCGCCACTTCGAACAGAAACTAAAAGAGGATTATCTCTATCACCAAATTTTGCACCCATAACTTTTTCAATCTTAGCAATATTCGCATCGATTTCTTTATCTAACCCTGCTGGCTTTTTATTTTTGTTCTTATCATAATATGCACAAACTTCTGTTGTGATTGTAAAACCTGCTGGCACAGGAACACCAATGCTAGACATTTCTGCTAAATTAGCACCTTTACCACCTAAAAGCTCTTTCATCGAAGCTTTACCTTCTGCTTTTCCTCCACCGAAAAAATAAACATACTTGCTTGATTTACCTGCCATCTTCAACAAACCTACCCTTCTTTTAACTAATGAGTTTATTTGATAAATATTCTTTCAAACTATCCACGGAAATACGCTCTTGTGCCATCGTATCTCGGTCCCGCACCGTTACTTTCTTATCGCTTAAAGAATCCACATCAACTGTCACGCAAAAAGATGTTCCAATCTCATCCTGCCGTCTATAAAGCTTTCCGATTGAAGCTGTATCATCATATACGGTCATAAAACATTTGGATAAATCTTTTTTAATCGCTTTTGCTGTTAAAACAATATCTGAATTTTTCTTTAAAAGTGGCAATACTGCAACCTTAATAGGCGCCAACTCTGGACTAAACTTTAAAACAACCCGTGTCGAACCTTTTACTTCTTCTTCGCAATATGCATCCGCTAAAAATGCCAGCGTTGCACGATCAACGCCTCCGGAAGGTTCAATAATATATGGAAAGAATCTTGTATTGGTGAGATTATCTTGATACCGCAGATCTTTTCCTGAAGATTGAGAATGTTGTTTTAAATCAAAGTCTCCTCGATTGGCAATGCCTTCAAGCTCAGACCAGCCAAATGGAAATTGATATTCAATGTCCGTACACCCTTTGGCGTAATGTGCTAATTCATCTGACGGGTGCTTTCTAAGACGAAGCGAATCTTTTTTTATACCTAAATCAACATACCAAGCAAAACGATCTTCGATCCATTTTTGATGAACCTCATCAGCTTGCTCTGGTTTTGTGAAATATTCAATTTCCATTTGTTCAAATTCTCGTGTTCTAAAAATAAAATTTCCTGGGGTAATTTCATTGCGAAAAGATTTTCCAACCTGAGCAATACCAAACGGTAAACGCTTGCGTGTTGTATCAACCACATTAGAAAAATTAACAAAAATACCTTGAGCCGTTTCTGGTCGAAGATAAGAAACATTATTTTGATCTTCAACGGCACCTAAATATGTTTTCATCATCAAATTAAATGCGCGTCCCTCAGTAAAATCACTCGCTCCGCACTCTGGACACTTATCACCAACATGATCTTTTCGAAAACGCTTCTTGCAAGACTTGCAATCAACTAAAACATCTGAAAATCCATCAACATGACCAGAAGCCTTCCAGGCTTGCGGATGCATTAAAATACCGCAATCAATCCCTACGACATCATCTCGAACATGCACAACAGATTTCCACCAGGCATTTTTCACATTTCGTTTGAGCTCAGCCCCTAAAGGGCCATAATCCCAAACACTGCTTAAGCCGCCATAAATCTCGGAGGATTGAAAAACAAATCCCCTGCGCTTACATAAAGATACTATTTTTTCCATTAAATTATTTTGAGACATTGAGCGACTATTTTATCTAAAAGTTATCTAAAAATCAAGCATTTTCGCTTATATAATTAATATATTAAAATAAACGCAAAACTTAAAGGTTTTGCGTCTCAAGCAAATATGCCCATTTATTTTTATATCAAAATCAATTATGCAAAACAAATAGAATCGAAAACTTCAACTTCTCCCGATTCTAAAACTTTAGCAAAAACTCCCTCTTTAGGCATAATGCAATATCCCACGGCATCATAGATTGAACACGGATTATGACACTTTTTTCCAATTTGTGTAACTTCGATTAATCCTGTTCTTCCAATACGAAGTCGACTACCAACAAAAATATTCTTAAAATCAATTCCCTCAACAATCATGTTTTCAGCAAACGCACCATGAGTCACATCAGCACCATCTTCCTTCATTTTTTCAATCGATATTTTTGATAACAAGCTAACTTGTCGCTTTTCTGATCCCCCATGAGCATCGCCAACAATACCAAAATCTTTTTTCAAGAAAACTTTTTCTTTTGATTTTTTAGCAACATGTTTATCTTTACTTAAGCATAAAGCAACAATGCGCCCTTGATCTTGATTCACTTCGTTTCTCCTCTAAGAATATTTAATGCAAGGTAAAAATTACAAAGATTCTAGAAATCATCAACATCACTTAAATTTCTCTTCCATCTTTTTAAGATCTGAGCATCAACTGCAGAAGTTTTAACTGATTTTCCGTCTCCCTCATAATAATTATCAACAATCTTCTTACTTTTATATTTCTCTCTATTTTTCTTAGAAATTAAAGTCGCCTGTGTCGCCCAAATAACAATCGTTAAGAGCACAAGGCCTCCAACTAAAAAAAACCAAACTAATGTTGTCGGTAATGTTTGAGATTCCATGATAATACGCCACTGCTATCGCAGAAAACATCTCCTTATTTTAAATATATCATAAGTCTTTTACTGATCTAATGAACCAAATTCATCCCGATCACGGTCCATCATCTTCGGCTGAAATGGTATTTTTCTCTTATCTTTAATCCATTTAATAACAATAAATGAAAAAATAAAAACAAAAATCGTTAACAATCCTGCAACAAAAGCAAATTGAAAATACCCTCTCGCTTCACGATCGGAAATCTTTGTATAAGAAGCAGTGATAGCTTTTCCGTGAATATCAACAACTTTCCTAGATTCTCGCGGAAACGCGACTTCAAGGCCTAAGCCAGTAAATGCTCTGTACAAAAAAAACATCAAAATAATAAAAACGATTCCAAAACCAACAATAGTAAAATCTTTTTTTAACGAAGATTCACCTTTAGCTTCATTTTGATTTAAAGCCTTTTTAGATTCTTGATCCTTATTTCCCAAAGGTTCATTTTCCATAAGTCTTTTCATTATAAGACGTTTAAAAGATCAAAGCACCAATAAAATCAAATAAAACAAAAACCCCTATTTCCCTTGAAATCCATCAACGATACTCTTGATTTCATTCGCCCACTTCTTTAAAACTTTTTCTGTATGGGCCCAACGACTAAATCCATCAATTTTATTAAAACGGTCCCCTTTTTCACTAGCCATAAAAGATAAAATAGATTGATCTGCCTCTGCATCAAAAAATTCTACCTCAATCGAAGCCCCTCCAATTCCAATTGCAGGCAAAGACGTACTAAAATGAATATTCAAAATTGGCTCACTAGGCCAAACCTCAACGGCAGAGCGAACATATAGAACATCTTTCGATTCAAGGTTATCAGAAACAATATAGCTACGATAAAAAGCTTCTTGAAGCTCATCTTTAAAATAATCTGCAATATACTGCGTTTCATACTTATCTAAATCAATATTTTTTCCAGAAACAAAAACCGGCTCAACAATAATTTGACGATATTTCTTTATTTTAACAGAGGGATCTTTGGAGAAAAAAAGACCTTTAACTTTTGGGCTTTCTCGCATTAATTCATAAGACGGAAGAAAACCTAATGGTCTTGGCTGAGATGAAATGCATCCTACACAAAAAATAACAAAAAAAATAAGAAAAAGACCCTTAACTTTTGGACTTTCTCGCATTAATTCATATATCCAATTGCATCAAAAATAAGCTTATAATGATCTTGAATTTGCTGAACTGCATGCACCATTATTTTTGAAATAAAATATGTAACAAGAAGAATAATTGCGGTTAAAATAAATTTCTTTTTTTTATCATACTTTGGATTAATCCAAAGTAAAGGCAACGCAAGTGGCCCGACTGTCAAAAGACTAAGAACTAAAATCGATGGATTTAAATACCATTTTTGATTCTTTGCTTTACCAAAAATCTCACCACAATACCGACATTTAATTGCTTCTTCTTGAATTTCTTCTGCGCAAAACGGACATTTCTTCATCATCGCTCCTGTTTATCTTTAAGCTTACTTATAACATCTTCTGAGACAATAAAACTATGCTCTTTACCTGGAAATTGGTTTGACAAAACTTCATTACGATAAAGACTTACTGCATTTTTTATCATTTCACTTAAATTAAAATATTGCTTAGAGAACTTTGGCTTAAAGCGATCAAAAAGACCTAAAATATCATGCGTCACTAAAACCTGTCCATCGCAATGAGGCCCTGCGCCAATACCAATAGTCGGAATTGATAATTGCACTGTAATCATTTCGGCAATTCGATCAGGAATGCATTCTAAAACAAGACTAAAACAGCCTGCCTCCTCTAAACTTTTTGCTTGATCAATTAAACGTTTCGCCGATTCGGCATCTTTGCCTTGAACTTTAAATCCACCTAATCGATCAGCTGTTTGAGGAGTCAAGCCAATATGTCCCATAACAGGAATTTTAGATTTTATAATTCCATTAACCACTTCTAGACATTGATCAAACCATTCTATTTTTACAGCATCGCACCCAGCTTCACCAATAAAACGTTTTGCGTTAGAAATAGCATCAGAAGGATTAATCTGATATGATTCAAAGGGCATATCAGCAACAATCAATGCGTTCTGAGTTCCTCGAGAAACAGCACTCGCATGATAGATCATCTGATCAACAGTCATATCTTTTGTTGATTCAAGACCCAAAACAACATTAGCTACAGAATCTCCAACTAAAATTATATCAATTCCAACTTCATCAATAATCTTAGCCATCGGATAATCATAAGCCGTAAGCATTGTAATCTTTTCATCTATCTTTTTTTTACTTAAAATATTTTTATATGTCTGCTTTGTCATTTTTACTTTTCTCTTGAATATAAGAATCAATTTTCTCTGCGGCCTTTTTTCCCTGGGAAAGAACTTCAATAAAACTAGACGAAGCATCAACAACTCCACCAACTGCGAAAATATCATCAACAGATGTCGCGTATTGATCTTTTTTCACCCAAACGGAGCTGTCTCGATTTATTTTAAGCCCTTCAATATCTTTAGCGATCAATGAATTCGAAATAACTTTATCCGATAAAATAACAGTATCAGCTTCTATTAAGAATTCTGAATTCTTTACTGGAACAACTTTCCAAGATCCTTTGCCATCCTTATCAGCGAAATCCATCCGAACGCAACGCACAGCTTTCACACTATCATCTTCATCAGATAACATTTCAACAGGATTAACTAAAACCTCAAACTGCACACCTTCTTCTCTAGCACATTTAAGCTCAACATTCGAAACATCCATATCCGCCTCTGTCTGCGGATAAACAACAACTACCTTTTTATTAAAACGAATAGCAGCACGAGCACAATCAACTGCCATCGCATTAGACCCGATAATTATAATCTTATCCCCAAGAAAACCAGAAGGCTGGATCGCAATTGATTGCGAATCATTTGTTAAATTTAAACGCATCAAAAACTCTTGAGCAAAATAAACTCGCTTTAAATCTGATCCTTTAATATCTAAAGTTTTTGCTGCTGAAGATCCCATCGCAAGTAAAATAACCTCATAACCTCTATTTCTCAAATCTAAAATTGTTTGTGTTTTGCCAACAAGACAATTCGTTTCAATTTCAACGCCAAGAGATTCAATATATGCAATTTCTTCATCTAAAACTTTTTTAGGAAGCTTAAACTCTGGAATTCCATAGCGCAAAATTCCACCAGGCAAATAAAAAGCTTCAAAAATCTTTACCTTATATCCAAGCTCAACTAAAACAGATGCAGCCATTAATCCCGATGGACCCGAACCAACAATAGCAACTTTATGATTATTTCGATTTGAGCTTTCAGCATTAAAAAGCTGTCTTATTCTCGATCGACCATGATCAAAAGCAAAACGCTCAAGCATCTTAATATTAATCGGCTCACCATTTTTCTCATTATTTAAAATACACGCCTTTTGACATGGAGCAGAGCAAATACGCCCACAAATTCCAGCCAAACTATTTTGCTCTCTTATGCGATGCAATGCTTTTAAATTTTCTTTTTCTCGTAAAGCGCGAACAAAACCAGGAACATCAACTCCAAGCGGACATCCTTCAATGCATGTTGGCTGAGAACACTGAGGGCAACGCTGCGCCTCTAAAACAGCCTGATTCTTCTTAAGTCCAAGAAAAGCTTCACAAAAACTTTTAATTCTTTTGGTGAGTGGTTGAATATTTTCAAAAATATGTTTCATAATTATTTCTTAAAACTTTTTTCTCTTTTTTCTAAGAATTTAAAATCAATCTGGCTAGCATCAAATTCTGGACCATCCACAGAAACAAACTTATATTGATCGTCAATTTTAATCATATCCGATCCACAGATACCAAAACCATCAATCGTCAAAGGATTGATCAAAACTCGAGTCATTACATTTTGATCTCGTATAATAGTTAATACTTCTTGAATCACAGCCAACGGTCCAGAAATATAAATACGATTAATTTCTTGCTCTTCAAAAATCTTACTAAGAGCATCGCTAATATATCCTCTTTTTCCAGTTGATCCGTCTTCAGACATGACATAAGACTTCTGAGAACAAAGATGGATCTGCGGCTCTAAACATAAGTTTCTTTTTGTTTCTGTACCAAGAACACTAATAACTTTATTGCCAACTTTGTGAAGAGCTCGGCAAACAGGCAGAAGCGAGACAACCCCAATCTCATGTCCGATGCAAAGAACATTGCCAAATTCATCAATTTCAGATGGCACGCCAAGAGGTCCCAAAACAGCCAGCGCAGAATCTCCAATCCATAAATTGCCTAATTTCTTTGCTGAAATGCTATCTTCTTTAAAAATTAAAGTGATCGTTTCTTTAGTTGCATTTATTTCAGCAATAGCTAAAGCAATACGAAAAGATTTTTCATCTGGCATGACAACAACAAATTGTCCTGGCTTTGCTTTTGAACAAATAACAGGCGCGTAAATTTCAATACGTCTGAGATCATTGCCAATAACTTGTTTACTTATAATTTCATACATAATTTATTTTCCAAAAATTTTCTTAGCGTTTTCATTTAAAGCGTAAGCTGCTTTATCTAAATCAATATTTTTAATTTTTGCAAGAAAATCCAATGTTTTGAATACATCCCTTGGCTCAGATTGAAAACCCGACTCTCCCATTCTATAAAAAACAGGGGTATCTGTTTCAATCAAAATTTTATCGATAGGAGCAAATTTAATAGCATCCTGAAGCTCCTTGCTATAACTCAGCGCCGGCGTTGCCGAGATATAATAACCTTCATCTAAAATATTCCTTAAAACATCCTGCGGCCCACTATACCAATGGAATACAGACTTCTTAATATTATTTTCCTTGGCCATAGAGAAACAATCAGACCAAGCCCCTCGGCTATGAATAACAATAGGCAAATCAAATTCTTTAGCCAAATCAATTTGCTTTTGAAAAACTTCCCTTTGCTGATTTTTCTTGTCATCATCCTTGCGAACCCAGCGATACCAAAAATCTAAACCTGTTTCACCAATAGCAACAATATTTTCCTTATGCGAACGAATAAAATCAAAAGTTTCATCGATCTGATCGACAACAATATTACCAGGATGGATACCAAAAGCCAAGCGAATATCTATATCAGGAAATTTTTGTTTAATAGCCAAATTCTTTTTATTTGATGACAGATCAACACCTTGTGCAATAATTCTTGTAACCCCTGCCTCTTTGGCTCTCTTTAAAGCAGAATCAATATCTTCAATATCATTTAAATGTGCATGGGTATCAATTAGATTCAAAAATACTCCTTAAATATAATCAAAATGTTTTCCCTGAATAGGAAAAATCTATTTATAAATTAACTCATTTGCTTAAAATTGATTCTTTCGATACTCTTCAACTCTTTTTAAAAAACTTTCCCGAACATCTGCCCCAAGCTTTACGGCTTCGTCACAATACTGAACAGCTAATTTCCTTTTACCAATCTCTGAATACGCCAAAGCTAATCCATAATAACCATTAGCAAATTCAGGCTTAATCTCAACTGCTTTTAAATACAATTTAATCGATTCTTGATAATCTTTTTTGTGAAAATAAACATTTCCCATATTGTAATAAGCACTGCTGTGACTAGGATCTGCAGCAATGGCTTCTTTATAATAATAAATAGCTGTTTCATAATCTTTTTTGTCCTCAAAATAAATATTTGCAATATTATAAAAAGCTGACGCATATCCAGGATCCACAGCAACAGCCTTCTGATAACTTTCAATAGATTTTTCATATCTTTTTTCTCGTCGATATAAGAATCCGAGATTATACCAAGGCTTTGGATTGTCCGGATACTTACTTATTTCTTTTTGATATTCAGAAATAGCATCATCAATCATGCCCTTCTCTTCATATACGATGCCAATATCATTGCTAATATCGAGATAATTCTGATCTAAATCATACGCTTTTTTAAGAAAAATAAGAGCTTGATCCCATTGCTCTAAATCCACATAAGCCCTTCCTAAAGCTGCATAATGCTTTGCATTTGGCTGAATCTCAATAACTTTTTTCAATGTTTTAATTTTTGCTTGAGGGTCAGATTCCTGCACCAAAGCTAAATTAAACAAAATGTCTGGATTCCCAGGGCTAAAAGATAACGCCTTAGAATATTTCTCTATAGCTTTATCCTTACGCCCCATTTTTTTATACAAAACTCCGAATCCCATATATGGCTTATAACTACGCGGATCGGCTTTAACGGCCTCATTCATTATGTCGATAGCTTTCCTGTCCATGCCTTTCTCAAGATAACAAAAAGAAAGACCTTGATAGGAACCCCAAAAGTAAGGCCACAGATCAATGGCCTCTTCAAAACATTTTATAGCCTCATCATATTCTCCTAAAGATTGATAACTAAGTCCCATATTTTGAAAAGCTGCTGAATATTCGGGATTAATCTCAATTGCCTTTTTCAAAAAAAGAATAGCTTTCTTTAGGTCACCATGATGTCTGTAGGTGCTGCCCAAATTATATAAAATTCTTGGCTGATTAGGTCTTAAATCGAGATATTGTTGATACGCCTTAATCGCCTCAGGATAACGTCCCAGCGTATCAAGCATGGTTCCAAGTTCATGATACACACCAAGAAAATTTGGATCCTCTTGGATAACAATATTAAATTGTTCTTCTGCCTCAGCGTACTTACCTAAAGAATGATAAACCCATCCAAGTTTATAGCTTATCAAAGGATATCCTGGCTGAATCGACAAACTTTTTTTATAGCATTGTACTGATTTATCAAAATTCTCAAGATCTTGATAAAAAGCTCCTTCAAAAAGTAATTCTGCTGCTTCTTTGTCAAGAAATCCACTCTTAACATCATCCAAAACAGAAACAAAATCTTTATCCGAATAATACCAGGAATCATCCTTGCGCTTGATATCATAAAATTTTTCAAAATTTAAACTTGCTTTTTCAAGATCTCCTTTCATAGCCTGCAACAAAGCCGCTTTATAAAAAATACTCTTATCTTGCATACCCGCGGAAATAGCTTTTTCAAAATAATCCAAAGATTTCTCAAAATCGCTTTCTTGCTCGACAGAACGAAGATCCATTCTTTTATAACTATCTGATATTTTTAACGTAAAAGACCATACTAACAGAACTAAGCTTACGATGCCCAACAAAGCAAATATTCGCTTCTTCCTTATATCGCTTGTTAAGTTTTCTCCGTAATAGGCAAGAACTCTTTTTGAGTTTGAAAAATAATTCAAAAAAACAACAAGGCAAAGAATATTCTGTACAAACACTTTAATATCAAAAGACCGTGGTGCAACTGTTTTAGAAATAAGATACATAAAAATCGGAAAAACGACCAACCACAAAACCATCAAATTAGAAATCTTAGTAAGAGTACCTTTTTCTTTTTTTCGAAATATTGCGATAATTTTCCACAAGAAAACAGTATTAACGATAACCCACGCCAACATAATAAAATTAGAAAAAATGAGATTATCGTTTACCCTAAGATTTTCTCTAAAAAGAATGCTTAAGGGAATGATAACGGAAAGCAATAAAAAGAATGCGATGTTAATAGCGATGGTAAACCAATTACAAAGATAGAAGAATTTTAACCATCCTCCAAATTTTGATAAAGATTTCACATCATCTTCATCTTGAATGTTTGCATCCGTTTGATTTTCTTCTTCACTAAATTGTTCTTTTACTTTAGGGCGAGTCAAGAAATATGCGAGACTAATAAATAAAATAATTTCAAAACCCATAACAAGAAATGTCAAAATCTTTAGGATTGTTAACGCTGCGGAAAAAGGCACAGCCGATGTTTCGGAAAAAATCAAGACCTGTTGATTAAAATATTGTGGGAAATTTCTAAAAACAACAAAAGGAAGCTCTATAAAATAAGTATAAAAACGATAAAAACAAACAACCAAAAGAATTCTTCTAAAAATTTCCTTAGATTTAAAAAAAAGTCCAAATCCTACAAGCATTTGGATAATTATAAAAATACTAGATATCAAAAATAAAGTCAATACTGCAGCGTCTGGCAAAGGCTGCAACAAATCTCTATAAGCTCCATATGGTCCTTGAAATAATGACTGAGCATTAAGTAACGCGTCAGCAATAAGCAATATTGCAAAAACTATTATTCCTGCAAACTTTTTTCTCATTACTCCTCCTTTATTTCCTTATCTATTTAAAAACACGTAAGAATGCCAGCTACCTTTCAGCGCTCATCCTACATAAAATTACGTGCTCTCTAAAACAAACGTCACTGGTCCATCATTAACCAAAGACACGTCCATCATCGCGCCAAATTTTCCAATCTCAACTTTGCATTCTTTTTTGCGTAGAGCCTCAACAAACACACTATAAAGCTCTTCCGCCTTTTTAGGATCTGCCGCCTTATCAAAAGAAGGCCTTCTTCCCTTTTTGCAATCTGCCAAAAGTGTAAACTGAGAAACAACTAAGAATTCGCCATTTACATCTAGAATAGATGCATTCATCTTTCCTTGATCATCCTCAAAAATTCTTAATGTCAGTAATTTTTCAATAAGATATTCAATATCGTCAAGTCCATCATCTTTGGCAACTCCAAGTAATACAAGAATTCCTTGGCCGATTTTGCCAACAATTTGACTATTAACAGTAACGCTTGATTGTTTTACGCGCTGAATAATGAGTTTCATAATTTATTTTTATTATTATTTATATTAGTAGATTATAGATTAGACAACCCGTAAGGTCAACACAAGAAAACTTCTAATGAAACTAGTCATTTGACACTCCAATTCTTATCTTATAAACATAGAGAGCCGATGTTTCCATCGGCTCTCTATGTTTTGCTCTCAGAAAAATAACGACTCTCTGCAATTCTAATTTAATAACGCTAAATTATCAAGCTTGCCTTCACTATCTTCTAATCCTAAAAATGGCAAAAGACTGCCACTAATCGGAACCAAATCAATAATAACAGGCCTAAATATATTGACATTCATATCCAGCACAGATTGAACAGCCGCAGGATCAAACTTAATAGCTGATGATACACTACCCTGCCTATCAACCGCAATTTCTTTTAGGTTGATACCTCCAATTGATGAAGAGGCCTTACCAGAAATCACTTTTTTTATCTTTTCGATATTAAATTTCAAATCAATGTGTCTCGGATCACTTTCAGCGCGCGAACCACCACCAAAAGACTGACCATCATCCATCTTTCTTGTCTCATCGTTAATTCTAAAAAAAAGTTTTTCCAAGCGCTCCTCTAATAATAAGACCACCTCATCAAAAGTTAGGCCTAATGCTCTTAACTTCAAAGCCGCACCTTTCATAACTTCAAAATTTAAACTCCGATCTAATGCCAAAGAATGAAAAGTTACCCTATCTGTATCTGAAACTTTTAACTCATCTAATAGCTTAATTGCGTCAGAATAAGTTTTCCAGTCTGCATAATCGCTCATCAACTGATCAAAGCTTATTAAACTCCGATCTAATGCCAAAGACTTGAAAGGTGCCTTAACTGTATCTGAAACTTTCACCTGATCAAAACTTATTGGCATTACTTCAACGCGAGCTGGTATGGCTGGCTTCCCCTCTACAGTAACCCAAGTAGGATCATAGGACATGGAATATGGCTCTCTTTCGATCGATCCTCTTATTTCAGGAATCTTAGGATAATATGTTGCTCGAAAATCGCCATCTCTTTTGGAAAGCCGAAGAGCCTCCTCATAATCTTTTTTGCTTCCTAATCTTTTAACAGCCCTTAAGCGTTTCTGAGGGTCTGTGCCCGATAATCTTTTTAGATTCCAAGCCCTTGTCCATCTGACAACGATCATCGACCCAGCTTTTCTATCTATTTTCTCAATATTAATCTTAGATACATCTTCATTAATTGTAATACTAATGTCTTCTAAAATTAATTCACCATCTTTTTTGTACAAATCTAACTCTGGCAATGTATTTAGATCAACTTCTTCCTCTGAACCATTAAGAATAACAACGTCTCCAATCAATCTTGCGTTTTGCATCTTAACTTTTCCTCGAACTTTAAAATATTCTAGTTTCTGTACTTTTAGGTATCCAAACGCATCAACGTAATTCTGATACTCTTTCCAGTATTCTTTATCGTTAGGATCTTCTAAGTCGACCCCTGGAGGGACAAGCCCTTCTTGAGAGTCATCTAGAGAAAATCCAGAATTAAACTCATAGTAATCAGTATTGGCCTGCAAAAATATATCAAACGGATTTTTCGTTGGTGAAAAAAATGGCGTCCTTGGAACATCTACAAAAAACAACAATCTATCAATCCCTCTATCTGACAATATCTTCTTGACTTGCGGATTTGTTGCTGTCTGAAAGAATTCACTTAAGTTATGCATTACAGTTCCAATGGCACCATCAATAGGACGAAAATATCGATCGTCTCCATTTTTTTTATGCTTCTGCTCAAAAGGTTTTTTAATTAAAGTCGGCGCTATCACTTTTAGAATCTCTTTAACATCAGCATATTTCTCAACCTTTTTTAACTCTTCAAATATTTCACTCAAAAGTGATTCATCGATATAAAAAATATTTGTGTTAAATGGCTGCTTACCTTCTTCGCCGATTCCGCCTTCTTGTCCAGCAGAATAAAAAGCCTCCTCTTGACCAGCTAAAACAGCATCTGCTTTCTCCATCTGCGCAGGAACATAGACGTCTTTGCCATTAACCTTAGTAATCCTTGCCCCATCTTTTCCACCTTTTTTATCGATTGATGTCGCCATAACTGTCAGCTTTACAATTGGAAAGTTATTTCTTATCATCCAACCTATCACGTGCTCATCTGCTCGACTGTTGATGTTGTCCCCATTATAAAAAACTCTAAAACTCTTCTTATTACTTTTTTCAATCGGCGTCTTAATGATGTCATACAAAAATAAGAATCCTAACTGAGCATGACCTCCTACTTGCTTATAATCCAATCCTTGCTTAAGATCATCTAGGGCAAGAGTATTGCTTTCTTGCTCAATCCAAGGAACATCCTTTTGCTCAATCATTTCCAACACTTCAACCTTAGCTTCTGTCAAGGCTTCTCTGTATGATTGCCCTTCCTGCTTACCTTGAAGCCTTTCATGAAAAGTTGGCTGCTCAAGAAGATTTTCATAAGAAAATTTTGATTGCCAGTTGACGATCGGCTGAAGCTTCATGCCAGAAAATTTCTTTTCTTTAGCTAAATTGATAAGCTGTAAAAGTTTTGCCTCAGCAACGCTAATAAAAATCTCTTTGCTATCTCTTGTTATAATGTACCCAAGATCTGTTCCTTTGGCACCCATCCTTATTTTCTGAACTTCTTTCTCGGACATGCCTGCTTTTCGAGCTTGGGTTTGCAAAAACTTTAATCTGTTTAGAGATTCGCCAATTCCACCATCTAGCGAGTTGATCGTAACCACTGCCCGTTTTGCGGCTTTTGCATTTTCTGGATCAGCAGCAATTTCTCTATACGAATAAGACCCCAGTATTTCTTTGCGTTCTTCCGGCGTCATCAAAGAGGCTAAAATAAAATTCTCATCCGGTTTCTTATCCTTTCGATCTAAAATAATCTTTAGCTGCTCTCCTTCAAGAGGCATTTGAACCCAAAGATTAGCATAATATTCCCTATCAGAATCTGTAAACCCATATAATTCTTGAGCTTTATCAAGCCTATTTAATTGTTCTCGACTTAATACTGGAACAATACTTATTGCTTCAGAAAGATCACCTTGATGCTCTATCTCAAAATCAAATCCGTCCTCTTTAAACTTTATTGTTTGAGGCAAAAATTCTGCTACCTTCTGCCTAATCAAATATAATTCTTCTTTACCTGTAAATATAGATATCTTTTTTACAAGCTCATCAAAAATCTTTACCGCCTCGATAGCTCTTAAATCTATTCTTTTTCGAAGCGCTTCAATAGCACTAAGACGCTTGCTAAAATCTTTGTTGCTTAATCTTTTCAAATACCAAGGAACTGTCCATTTAATCACGGAATCTTTATTAGGATTCTTTACCGCTTTAAAATGATCCATATCTGAAAATGCGGTCACTTCCCCTTGCGTCATATTAAACTCAATGCCTGAAAATTTTCCGCCTTCAGAAAAATCTTCATTTATGCCCTCAAGAACCGAAATATAAGCAACGATTTCTTCTTCAGATAAATTTTTCATTGTATAACCAAAAGTTAAATGAGCTGCTGGGTCGCCTACTTCTTGACGCACAAAATTCTTGTAACCAATAACATTTTCTTCTAAATAAGCCTGAAGCTTTCTCCTGTATTCTTGAAAAGCCTTAAAATCATCTTCATTGACTATTTTAAGAGTAAGCTTAACAACGCCTGGAGCAAACATCCCAACACCTTCGATCCTTACCTTTGCATTTAAATTAGGGACCACGTAACCTTTGCCATCGCCATCACGAAGAAAAGCGAATGTTGCCTTTTCGATGTCTTGCCTAACCTTAATGTATTTATGATGCTCAGCACCCGCAGGATTTAACTTGCTATTCTCAAAATTAGCTTTTGTCTCTGGTTCATTGATAAGGTCAAAAGTAGTCGCATGAAAAGAATCTAGATCAACGAACGCAAATAAACGTTCAAGCCTGGCCGCCTTTAATCGTCTTTTAAATTCAAGTGCCATAACACTTAACTTCATCTCCTTCGCCTCATCCGTAGAGATGTTATGAATAACAGAAATCCCTTCAAATGGTAATGCCTTGTAATGACCTGTTATTCGATTAAAACTATCCGAATCATACTTCTTATCACGAATTCCTGGCAATGCTTTGTGTAATTTTTCTCTAGACAATTCAATTAATTTACGAAACGCATTAACAGTGCCAATAATAGACGACCCTACTTTTCCTTCTCCTTTTTCATTCGACCTCATTCGCATAGAAAGATTATAGTTGTCGCCTACGGGATTAATGCCAGTGCCTGGATTTCGCGTAACTTTCTTAGATCTAAATCCACCTGAGAAATATTTACGCGGAATGATTTTCTCAGTTGCAACATCGCGCTCTGTCTTAATGAAATCGTAAACACCTTTTTTATAAGCTTGCATATATTGATCATAAATCTTATCTTTAAAATCTTTATTCGTTATCTCTATGCCAGCTATCTTTTTTTGATCAGCATAAAAACCAGACAACAAGCTTGATTTAATTTTGTCCTTGTACCATTGAGCAAGAATTAGCGAATAATAAATTTGTCTTAACGGAGCAAAATTCTTACCCTGATTAATTTCTTTCTCAATTTCAGGAATAATAACTTCGCGAAGAATATTAGAAGCTATCGTAGAACGCTTAGCGTTTAGATCTTTTTCTTTGCTATCCACTATACTCTGTGTGCTATTTTCTAGCGCAGCATAATCTTCATCCAACATAACTTTTAGCTTGGCTTCAATAACATAAACAGTCTCTCCATTTTCGTAAACGCTAGCGCTCTCGGGCAAGATCCATACCTTATTAAATGTATCAACAGGAATCTGCGTTGTTCCAAATTGTTCATAAGATTTTGAATAAACGCGCTGCCAGAATTCTTTTCCTAGCTCATCTTCTGGATAAATAAGAGAAGCTGTAAGCTGTTTTAAAAGATAGTCCTGGGCAAGCAAATCGCGGCCAAGATCTGTTTTAGCTAAAGCATCAGGGATAATTCGATCGTTTTCTGTCGGAGACAAATTGACCCATAGATCATCTTTTGGAATTGTTACAGATGCCAAAAAGTATCGAAGGAGTTTTTGGGATTCTTCACGTACCTCATCAGAAGAGAAATTTGAATTTCCGTTATCCACTATAAAATCGAATCGCAAAGGGTCGTCGGAATAAATTTTCATCCCCTTCAACAAAACAGGAACAAAAGCTGGACTAGGCAAAACCATGCTCCCTGGAGCAGGCAGGCTTAAAGCCCCTTGAGCATATGAAGGAGCGATCGAGGAAAAAATAAATATAAAAGCAATAAGAAATGTTAGAAGTTTACGGAAAGCTGTGCGGCATTTCTTAGAATTACGCATAAAAGCGAATCCTTTTTCAAGTGGATAGATTGAAAACATAGTTAAACTCCGTTTTCTCCGTGGCGTATTAATTTAAAATGGCGGGATACATCTTGTCGCAAGCAAGTAAAGTATAGCATATTTCCTTCAAGAGACAAGCTTTAGCAATCTTGCATAAAAAATGCTTTTATTGCTCGATTGACACCTCAATCCTTTTGTGTTAAAAATATTGCTCACTTATGGACATCCGAGCAACTCTAAAAAAATACAAATTCCCGTCAGAAGTCATTGATGCCATTGCATCTCCTGGAATCAAAGAATTTTATCCACCCCAAGCTGAAGCGATTGAGAAAGGTGCTCTCGACGGAAAGAATCTTCTTTTAGCTATCCCGACAGCAGCTGGTAAAACACTCATTGCAGAACTTTGCATGATTAAATCCATCATCCAAGCAAATGGCCGCTGCCTATATATCGCTCCTTTAAAAGCCTTAGCCAGTGAAAAATACGAGGAATTTAAGAGAAAATACAACCCTCTTGGCATTAAAGTTGGTATCGCCATTGGCGATTTAGATAGTCCCAGCAAGAGACTCAATCAATATCAAATTATTATCGCAACTGCAGAGAAAGTCGACTCGCTTCTACGTTCACGTGCCAAATGGCTGATTGACGAATTATCTGTTGTCGTTTTAGACGAAATTCACTTTATCAACGATAGCTCTCGGGGGCCCACCTTAGAAATTTTAACCGCACGCATTAAACAACTTAATCCAAGCTCACAAATTTTAGCTTTAAGCGCAACAGTTAAGAATGCCGATGAAATGGCTTTGTGGCTCGATGCTGAATTTGTTAAAAGCACTTGGCGACCTGTACCATTAAAAGAAGGCGTTTATTTCTCAGAAAAGATTCAGTTTAAAGATTCAGGATGCCGCCTTATTAAAGAAGATCCCCCTGATGATTTAGGTAAAATCGCACTCGACACTCTTCGTTCAAAAGGACAAGTTCTCGTTTTTGTTAACTCTCGGCGATCAGCACAAGCTTCAAGTCTTCTTCTGTGCAAAACTGTTGGAACAATTTTAAGTCCAGAAGAAAAGAAGAAGTTAAAAATAATTTCAAGAAATGTCTTGTCCGGCAACGGAGAATCAACAAAAATTTGTAAGAAACTTGCAAATGTTATTCAAAATGGCGTCGCTTTTCATCACGCAGGATTAAGGCCTCATCAAAGAAAATTAATTGAAGAAAGTTTTAAAAAAAATATTGTTAAAGTTATTTGCTCAACACCAACCTTAGCTGCCGGCGTTAACCTTCCGGCAAGACGAACAATATTACGCGATACCAAACGCTATAAAGCCGGTATTGGCGCTTCCTATATCCCAGCCTCAGAATACAAGCAATGTGCTGGGCGCGCAGGACGTCCTGGATACGATGAATTTGGTGAAGCTGTTATTATTGCCAAGTCTTTATCCGAATCAAACCTTTTATTTGATCGATATATAAACGCAGAGCCTGAACCTGTTATTTCAAAGCTAGGAAATGAATCTGCTCTTCGTATGCATATTCTTGCAGCCATATCAGCAGGACATGTTCATAACGTAAACGAGATGTTTGAATTTATTTCTCATACATTTTTAGCACATCAGCGTCAAACAGCACATTTAATCGAAATGATTTCTGAAATCTTTGAATTTTTAGAAGAAGAAGAATTAATCGAAAAAAGTGGATTTAGATATTTTGCAACGGCATTTGGAAGTTGCGTTAGCCGACTTTACATTGATCCAATTACAGGCATTATTCTTCGCGATGGCCTTAAGAAAGTTCATGAAAACAAATCCCCTCTATCGATTATCGGAATTTTGCATTTAGTTTGCTGTTGTCCTGATGCAGAACGAAGCGTCAATATTGCAAAATCAATGTACGACGATCTTGAATATTTTGCAAATGAATATCAAGATGACTTTATTATGACACGTAAAGATGTCGCCGAGCTTGATGATATGTACTTCTATCTCACAACGCTCAAAACCACCTGGTTTCTTTCTTGCTGGATCGACGAAGAAAAAGAAGAAAATATTTGTGAAAAATTTAATATGGGTCCAGGAGATGTTCACCGTCATACAGAAAGCATGCGATGGCTTCTACACGCGGCCACTGTTATTGCCGAACTCTTTAAATTTAAACGCCTAACGTTTGAAACTGAAGATTTGAGAAATCGCGTTCGCTATGGCATCCGCGAAGAACTCTTAGAAATGGCTTCCTTGAGAAACGTCGGTCGCGTTCGTGCTCGAAATCTTTTTGAAAAAGGACATAAAAAACTTAGCGATCTTAAATTTGTATCCTTAGACAATCTTGCCAATGTGGATCAAATTGGAAAAACGCTTGCCAAAGAAATCCTTTCTCAACTCAAACGATTTCGAATTTAAAATTATTTTAAATATTTTGCTGCTTTAATATGACGATCAATGTGGAAGACAAGAAAGTTGTTCAGAATATATTTCAATTCTTTCTCAATCATTGGAGAGAGTTTTAATCGAAGCGCTTTGCTCCAACCACTTCGCTCAATATGAGCAAGCGATGCAATTGTTCCTCGTGTTACCATGTGAGCTGAATGATCATTAGATCTACAATTTTCACAAACAAGTCCACCCAACTTCACACTAAAACGCATCCGAGGTGTTATTTTTTCATGACAAACAACGCATGAATCTAAAAAAGGACGAAATCCTGATAAAAGCAAGATCTTAATTTGAAAAACATGAACAAGCTTATTAATGTCATCAGTATGTTCAAGCGTATTTAAGTAATATACAAGTAATTTATAAATATCTTTATTTTCCTGCTCAACTGGCATGATCACATCGACAAGCTCTAAAGAATAACTTGCCGCTAAAGTTCTTTTCATGTCCTGTCGAATAGGAAAGAAAAAAGCCTTTAAATCGCATTGGCTGATCAAATGAAGATCAGAGTTGCGGTGAGTATAATAAACAATATCATTAACTGAAAACTGATCGATATTGCTACCAAATTTTTTGTGATCTTTTCGGATGCCCTTGAGAACACCCTTAACCTTACCATAATCTTTTGTGAAAAATGTAGCGATTCGGCTTGTTTCTCTAAAATCAAATGTTTTTAAGATAATGCCTTCGGTCTTAAGTATCATTTCTTAGATAAATATTGTAAGATTTGCTTTTCTTTGATACGCATTCTTTGCTCTTCTTGTCTCGTTTTATCTTTATAGCCAAGAAGATGAAGAATTCCATGAACGACATAAAGCGTTGCCTCGTCTTTTGGCTTAGCATTATAAAGCTTAGCATTGCGATAAGCTGTCTCGCCAGATACGAAAATTTCTCCCTCTATTTTCTTGTTTCTAGATTCATGAGGCGATAAATCAAAAGATAAAACATCAGTGGGGTAATCATGATAAAGATATTTTTTATTTAGTGTGTGCATGCGTTGATCTGTCAAAAAGACAATCGAAAGCTCTGCATCTAAAATGTTTTCGCAAGAAAGAATACGCCTTGCTTTCTGCTTAACAAGCTTAGGATTTATTGGAATTTTCTTCTGAAGATTTTTTACGATTAGCTTTATAGCCATTAGATTTTTCTGGATATTTGATTCGGCTATGATACATCGCACTTAAAACACGTGAAAATGTAGCGCTGATGCGATCGAGATCTTTGAGCGTTAAATTACAATCGTCAAGCTGACCATCAATAAATTTATTATTAATAATTTTTCGAACTGTTTCGTCAATGCGTGTCGGTGTTGGCTCATCCAAAGAGCGACATGCGCCTTCAACAGAATCAGCCAAAAGAACAATAGCGGTTTCGCGCGTTTGTGGCTTTGGTCCTGGATATCGGAATATTTGCTCATCAACCGTTTCACCTTCTTGAGCTTCTGAAATTGCACGCTGATAAAAATAATGCATCACGCTTGTACCATGATGTTGAACAATAAAATCTGAAATAACTGAATTTAACTTATACTTCTTAGCCAACTCCATTCCATTCTTGACATGATTCAAAATAACAAGTCGGCTCATCGATGGCTCAAGGTTATCATGCTTGTTACTTCCAAAAATTTGATTCTCCGTAAAATATTCTGGTTTATCCAATTTTCCAATATCGTGATAATAAGCTCCAACGCGCGCTAAAAGAGCATTTGCGCCAATTGAGTCAGCCGCCATCTCTGATAAATTACTAACAAACAAACTATGATGATATGTTCCCGGACACTCTAAAATCATTCGTTTTAAAAGTGGGTGATTAAAATCAGACAGTTCCAAAAGGCTAAAATTTGTCATAACACCAAAAATATTTTCAAAAATCTTAAGACTTACAAAAACAAAAGCCGCAGAAATACAGCCATTAAAAAGCAAAGCTAGAAGATGATCAAAGCCTGAATTTTGAATAAACAAAAACTCCTTAGAAGGATCCAAAAGAACAAGCGCTAAAACCTGAATTAAACCAACAAAAAGTGCAGCGTTTAAAAGCTCTGAACGTGTTCGTGAACCACGCACAGAAAAAGCTCCAATTAAACTTCCACAAAAATAAATAATCATTAAATCAAAACGATTTCCTGCAATGAGACCAACTAAAATACTTGATGCAAACGACATAAAAAAAGCAAGCTGTAAATCATTATACAAAAGCATTACCAGCATAACAACAGCCGCAACTGGAATATACAAAAGAGATGTCGACGTATAAGAAAGGAGTCCTGCAGAAGCTGCAGCAATTAAAGTTAATAAAAGTCCAAAATGTAAAAATAATTTCGTATCAATATTTTTACACGCTTTTAGATAAAGACCTAAAACAAGAAACAACAATGCAATAGACATTGAGAAACTAGCAACATAACAAAAAAATCCCAAAACCAAAGTTAAGAAGAAAACAAAAACAATTTGGAGTGGTTTTAAATTACTTAGAATTCGATCTTTCATAGGCCTCAATAATTCTTTGAACAAGTTCATGACGAACAACGTCTTCCCCTGTAAGGTGAACAAATTTTATACCATCAACATCTTTTAACACTTTTTCAGCAGATACTAAACCCGACTCTTCACTAGAAGGCAAGTCGCTTTGAGTTGTATCCCCAGTAATAACAGCCTTAGAGTCAAACCCTAAACGCGTTAAAAACATTTTCATTTGATCCGAAGTACAATTCTGAGCCTCATCTAAAATAACAAAAGCATCATTTAAAGTTCGCCCCCTCATATACGCAAGTGGAGCAACTTCAATAATTCCTTTTTCTGCATACTGATCAACTCGCTCAGTTTCAAGCATATCATAAAGCGCGTCATACAGTGGCCTAAGATAAGGTGAAACTTTTTCGACCATATCTCCAGGTAAGAATCCAAGACTTTCTCCAGCTTCAATCGCTGGACGCGTCAAAATGATTCGTCGAACCAATCCTTTTTTAAGCGCATTGACAGCCATGGCCATGGCCAGATATGTCTTTCCTGTTCCTGCAGGACCAACACCAAAAACAATATCGTGATATTTAATTGTTTCAACATATTCAACTTGCCCTTTAGTCTTAGGAGTGACAACAGATCCTTTTTTTGATGAAACTGGAATTCTTCTTTTTGAAAGTCGTTTAAGATCAACACCTTTATCAGACTCAGAAAGTCTCAAAGCATAAATAATATCATGACGCTTTACATCTTGACCATGCTTAATGAAATCAGACAAATAATCAAGAAGCCCTTTTACACGCTCAACTTTTGAATCATCTCCAATAACCCTAAGACCTTCTTCTGTTCGCGTAATTTGAATGCCTAGCTCTTGCTCAATAAGCTTTAGGTTATTATCATATTTTCCAAAAAGAATTTGAAGATCTTGATTATTATTCAGTTCTATGTTTTTTTCCATAAGATATACTCAACAATTACTTAGATTGTGGCACTTTAATAACTTTGCCTGGTTTAATTCGATCAGGATTTGGAAGCATGTCTTTATTAATCTCATAAATTTCATACCATCTTTTATATGTATCATAAAACTTTTTTGAAATTTTCTGAAGAGTATCGCCCTCTTGAATTTCATAATCCACATAAACAACTTCTGGCTCTTGAATCATTTCTTGCTGTGCATCATAAATAACAACTGATTTTTGCTTATCTAAAGAACCATCAGAGCTATTAACGTTATCGCATTCTTTAGAATAAAATTCATTTGTATCGCCTTCTTGTATACCTGCATTCTTTGGATTCTTTGTAAATTCTAAAACATATGTCTTTCGTGTTTTCTTAACATCGCTCCTATCAACTGACTCACAAGAACCTTGAAGACAGCCTGCATTTCCTCTCATCTCTTGATCAACACGGCTTTTGTCTTGAACATAGCTACGAACACTACAACTTGCTGTTGCAAATGCCAAAAAAACAATACCAATAATTCCAATAACTTTTCTAGCCATTTTATCCTCCTGTTTAATATTAAATAAATAAGTTCAATATGATTCTCATCAACTTACAATCACAGCTATGACTGCTTTAATCCTAAATCTTTAAGCTGTTTAGCATCAATAGATGCAGGTGCATCTGTAAGCAAACAATTTCCCTTTTGTGTCTTAGGAAACGCAATTGTATCTCGAATCGAATCAAGACCCATCAAAATCGCAACTAATCTATCGATACCATAAGCAACACCAGCATGCGGTGGCGCTCCATATTTAAAAGCCCTAAGGAGAAAACCAAATCTTTTTTCAGCTTCCTCTTCATCAAATCCTATTATATCAAATATTTTCTTTTGTACATCTTGTTTATGAATACGAACAGATCCACTTCCAATCTCATTTCCATTTAAAACTAAATCATAAGACCGTGATCGAATTTTGCTTAAATCATCTGTGTCTAAAAGTTTCTCATCTTCCTCATAAAACGATGTGAACGGATGATGCTCACTGTCCCATCTTTTCTCTTCTTCATTATACTTGAATAATGGGAAATCAACAATCCAAACAAATGCAAAGTCTTCGCCCTCTTTTCGAGTATCCGGCTTATCGCTATTATATTTTTCCTTCGCTTCAGCATGTGTCATGCGAGGAAAAGGAGTCACAAGATCAATGCCCTTGACTTCTTTGAAAACCTGCTTATACAGCCTTTCTGTTAAATCAAAAACATCATCTTGTTCAGCAAACGACATCTCCATGTCAAGCTGTGTAAACTCAGGCTGACGATCTGCACGGAGATCTTCATCTCGAAAACATTTAACAATCTGATAATATTTATCCATTCCTGAAACCATCAAAATTTGTTTAAACAATTGAGGTGATTGCGGCAGCGCAAAAAACTCTCCTGGATTTAATCGTGACGGAACCAAGAAATCGCGAGCACCTTCTGGCGTTGATTTTGTAAGCATAGGTGTTTCAATCTCATAAAAATCTTCTTTATCTAAAAAGTTTCGAATTGTCAAACAAAGTTTATGACGAAGCTTTAGAGATTCTTGAAGTTTTTGACGTCTTAAGTCTAGATAGCGATACGTTAAGCGCAGCTCTTCTGAAACATCCCCCTCATCATCAATTTCAAAAACTGGCACTTCTGATGTATTTAAAATTTCAAGACCATTTGCACAAAGCTCAACTGTTCCTGTAGGAATGCCTAAATTAACATTTTTTTCAGGTCGCACATTAACCGTACCTGTAATTTTAACCACAAATTCAGGACCTAGCTGCTGAGCCTTCTCGTGTGCTTCTTTACTTACAGATGGAACAAAAACAACCTGCGTAAATCCATAGCGGTCTCTAATATCAATAAAAATAAGTTTCCCGTGATCACGTCTTCTATGAACCCAACCACAAAGCGTAACTTCTTCATCTTTATGTGTTTTGTTTAATTCTCCACACGTATGTGTTCTAAGCATAAATAAAACTCCAATACAAATTGTTTCTATAAAATTGAACTAATAAATTCAACAGCTTTTTCGAGCTCGATTTCTTCTTGCTCGCCGATTTCCATATTCTTAAAAGTAACAATTCCTTTGCTCATCTCATCTTGACCAAGAATCAAAACATATTTTACACCCATCTTATTTGCTGCACGCATTTGCGCTTTCAGAGAACCTGATCGATAAACAATGTCACTCTTAATATTTTTATCTCTAAGATCATTTAAAATCTCAAACGCTTTTTTAAAAGCTATCTGATCGAGTGTAACGAGAGCCACATCAACATTTATATTTTGTGCTGGTAAATCTTTAAGCGCAAGAATAATTCGTTCAAATCCTAAAGAAAATCCAATAGCATCAACATTCTTACTTCCACCAAGTTGCTCAACAAGACCATTATATCGTCCTCCTGCACCAAGAGCATCTTGACTTCCAAGAAGTTTGCTTGTGATCTCAAAAACAACACCCGTGTAATAATCAAGTCCACGAACTAAATTTGGCGTCTCAACATACGCAATGCCGATATCAGTTAAAACTTTCTTAACATCTCTATAATATTTCTGACTTTCTAAAGATAGGTAACCATCCTTAATCTTTAGTTTCGAAACTTCTTCCTTGCACCCTTTGTTCTTACAATCTAAAACACGAAAAATATTTCGATCGAATCGACTTTGACAATTCTCGCATAAAGATGATTTCTTGTTTTCTAGTTGTAGACGAAGTTCTTTTGATAAATTTTCTTTATCTTCAGACGTTCCCAAGCTATTAATTTTCAAAGTTATGTCGCCAATACCAAAATCTTTCAATAATTTTACAGCCAACGAAATAATCTCAGCATCAAGATAAGGATTCTGACTTTCTGGACCTAGAATTTCAGCTCCAATTTGATTAAATTGACGAAGCCTTCCTTTTTGTGGACGCTCACCCCTAAACATTGAACCAATATAAAACAATTTAGTCAAAGATTCTTTTCGATCAACGCTATTTTCAATATATGAACGAACAACGCTTGCTGTTCCTTCAGGTCTAAGAGCAAATGTTTTCTTTGATTGACCTTCTTCTCCTTTGCGAGCGTTTCTCTCAAGTGTCAGCATTTGCTTTTGAACAACATCGCTTGTTTTTCCCATAGATCGAGCAAACAGATCCACTTCTTCAAACATAGGAGTTCGGATTTCTTTGTAATTATAACATTCAAAGACATCTCGGGCTTTTTTCTCAATCATTGCCCAGCTAAGCACAGCTTCTCCGAAGACATCAGCAGTTCCGCGTGGGATAGAAATATTCTTTTCGCTCATAGGATTAAAGTTTACATTGTTAAGGGCGAAGAAGTTACCTTCTCCGCCCTTATATATTTATATTTATATATTATTCAAGATAAAAAAATTATTTAATTTTTTCTTTCATCTCAAGGCCAGGCTTAAACACTACGACCTTTCTAGGAGGAACAGGAACACTTTCGCCTGTGCGAGGATTTCTGCCAAACCTTGCTTTTCGCTCTTTTAGCTTAAATACACCAAAATTACGTAATTCAACTTTTTCATTACGAACAAGACTATCTATAATCGAATCAAAAGTTTTTTGAACAACTTTTTTGACATCAACCTGCTTAATTCCAGTCGCATCTGTAATCCTTAAAACAATATCTTTTTTTGTCATTTAAATTCCACCTCCTAATCATAAGTATAGTATCAACAAGCGCTTACAGTGTCAAGAAATAATTGACTAGTCCAGAAACAAGAGCTTAAAAAATAAAAATACCTTTAAATCTAAGAATTTTTCCTATTACGTTTCGCTTTAAAATAATATTTATGCGCCCTATAAAGCACTCTACCTAAGAAAAAAACTGCCAGCGCGCTTAAACCCTTAAGCAATATCCCTCCATGCACAAGAAAAAAGACAAAACTGAATAAGGGAATTCCGAAAAGAATCCAAGCCCCAACATACAAAATAAACCTATCCGGTCGAGTTACCCTGCGATACATAAAACCCTGAGCTCGAATCTGCTTAATAGGGTCAATTGTAGAAATAAACCCAACAGGAGCGCCACAATGAACACAAAAATCAACATCTTGGTCATTTTCTTGATTACATGTAGGACAAAGAATTTGTTTATTCATATCTCATTGAATTATATTCAAGCCATCCGCCAGATTTCCTATGCTGTAAATCATGATGAGTCCAATGCACAACTCCACCTTTATCGTTCCACACATATTCTCCTCGAAAATAAACTTGATCACCAATGCTTAAATCTTTAATTCGAGGCGCAATATCAATATTATGTGCAATTAAAATTGTTTGTTCATGAAACAACTTTAAAATAAAACGCTGATGACGACTTCCTTCTAAATCATCTGACAAAATCTTAACAACAACACCGCTTGATTCAACAAAAAAGTCTGATTGATGGCTTTGATACGCTGAATAAATCTTTTGCGCATCATCTACATGATATGCTCGAGAATCAACTCTTACAGGTCCTTGAGCTCCTGCATCACAACCGCAAAATAAACAAGAAATCAAGAAAACAAAAAAAATCTTTAATTTAAAAAATCTCATCAAACACACACCTATCTTTTATATCCGTATTTTTGATAATCAACTCCAAATTCTTCCATATCACACTTCATTGGACCATGAAATCCAAAAGGAGTCTCTATAAAAAATGCATCTACAACATCTTTTTCATTCACCTGATCTCTATCATCTTCTTTGGCAAAAAATTCTGCCTTCTTAGAAATCGTATCTTTAACTACTGAGCGAATAAAAATAGGTGTTTTCTTGATAAGTTTATCAAAAATATCTTGTGCGCGAGAATTCCACATAAATTTATAATATAAAATATTAATTAATCAATTTTAGGTTCTGGATCTAAGAAAAAGCTATTTTGATCTTCAAGGTTCTCATCGGGCTCTGTCGAATCCATTTCATCTAGCTTATCTTTTGCCTTCTTAAAAGTTTTATCCATATTAACAAAATAATCATCAAGATTGTACACTTTAAGAGGCTTTACGATTGGAGGCTTAAGTCTGGCATAATAAGGAGGCTCTGAACGAAACTGACCCTGAAAGGCAATAGTTCCCATTAATGAAATTGCAATTAAAGAAACTGGAATTGAAATTGCCAGAATCATTCTTGTCTGGAATTTTAAATGAGTTGCATATGTTTTATGCAAGAATAATAAAAGAGCTGTTAAAGATCCTAAGAGAATCACAAAGGACCAGATCTCAAGAGCTCGATTCATAAAAATAAATCCTAAAAATCCTGATATATTAATAATCGGAATAAGCAAGATAACAAAAAAGCATGATATTGCAAAATGAACTCGGAAACGATATCGATGTCTTATAAACCGACCGATAAGAGCCCAAATTCCAGCCCAAACGACAATGCCGACTAAACCCAAGAGCTCACCAAAAATAATTTGATTCGTCGGGTTATCAGTAAATGGATAATAAAGCCATCCGTTAATATAATTAATAAGAATAACTCCAATCAGCCCAATAATCCAATGCGTTGAAGATCGTCCAAAATAATAAAGGAAAGATTTTTCCTTAGAAATTGGTTTAACTGGTAAGATTTTATGGCTCGAATGAAAAACTCGGATTAACGTATTGCCAATTAAAATCAAATCGCCCGAATCAATTTGCGTAGATTCTGAAATTCTTTTAGCAAGTTTTAAATGATTTTCGTTCTTAAGAGTTGAAACACCGTTTCGGCTATTTAAATCTTCGACAATTAAACTTTGATTCTCACCGCAAGAAATGCGAACGTGAACGCTATCGACATAAGAATCGCTCAAGATAACATCATTATCGTATCCTCTTCCAATTGCAATGCTATCCTTATCAAGAATATGCAATTCTCTCTTAATCTTTGCTGAAGAAATAATTTCTACAATTATTTTTCCCATTCTATCTCACTAATAAATTTCTTTAAAAAGTTTTTACTTTGTTTGTCTGTGACGCCTAAAAGAGAAATGTTAACAACAAGTCCCTGATTAAACATATCAATTCGACTTATTTGAAAATTGATATCAAAAAGCCCTTTATAGGCCCGATAAGCGCGTGTACAAAATTCAATTTTTACACTTTTCCCTTTAACATCAACAACATTCTGATCGCAAATAAAATTACCTGCATCTCGACGCTCCGCATTACCAAAACGATATTCTCTATTTGAAGCATAAAGCTCATAGAGATTATAAAATCGAAAAGGATTGTATCCCTTGCTTTGATACCATTCATATTGAAAATATACAGAACCTGTATGAAAAGAATCTGAAATAAAAATCTGATCTTCTGTTGAACATGTTAAATACGCATCTTTAATCCAAGATCGCTTATCGTCTGCAGGCCTATCCCAACACTTAAATTCTGAAGATATTTCTGCCGGAACTTTGACGATACCAATTTGACGCTTATCCCAATTCTTTGCATTGATAACTCTTTCAACAAACACTTCTTGCTCCCTAGCCAAACGGGCTCCAATAATATCTTCCCAATTTTGTGCTAAAGCCTTGCCATTATTGCTTACAACTTCTTGGTAAAGTTTTTTTAGATAATAAACTGGAACGAAAAAACTAATATCATTTCCCGCTGTTGCCACGTTTACGCCTAAAACAGAACCATCACGAAAAACCGCCGGCCCACCGCTCATGCCAGGATTTAACGAACCTGAAAATAAAATCTTTCGATATCTTGAATGCTCTAAAAGACCATTGTAAAGCCCCTCAACTACAATCATGCCTAAATCATAAGGATTACCAAAAGAAAATATTTTTTCTCCTTTGCTAAGATCCAAACCACCTAACTTTAAATATGTATCCAATGGTTCATCTGCGCGTAAAATAACTAAATCATGAACCGGATCAACATTTAAAATTTCCATCTTTCCCTTCGCTCCATCGCTTGCAATATACTCAACGAAATAAGATGACGGATGATTAACAGCCTTTGAGACAACGTGAAAATTAGTCGCAGCAATTCCATCTTTTTCAAAAAAGAAACCAGAACCGAGCGCCGCTTTTTCTCCAGAACGTAAGCTAATAACACGGATTTGAACAATAGATGAGTTGTGCTTTTCAAATATCTGCTGAGCTTCTTCTGTTAAATCACGAGCCTGTGCCGATGAAATAAAACAAAAGAATATAAATAAGAAAATTAACAAGGAAAGGAATAAAGAATTTCGAAATCGATAAACACGTAAGTTCATGTAAGTATTGTAAAGGATTTTGTGCCTTATGAGAAATGAATAATTAAAAACTTGCAATGCTCCATTTATTCATTTTAAGAATATCAAAGAGAAATTCTAAATATGTTACAACTTTAAACTGATCCTATCTTCTCCAAGTAATCCTTTGAGGTCATCCATGAGGGATTCATTAGGAGAAACATAAAGATCTTCGCCAACTAAAATTTGAACACTTTTATGTTCGCTAGTATTCAAGTGAAGATATACAGGAATCGTTCCCGGAAAACGTGCTAATTTTTCCTTAAGAACTTCAAGGCCATTTTCATTGACTCCGGAAAGATCAATATTTATTTTCTTTACATTTTCATAAGCATCTTTAACATCTTGAATCTCTCCTGCAATAATTTTTGGCACAGCATCGCGCAGGCTAACACGCCCTCTTAAAACAACAACAGCTCCTTCTCTTAACAAAGGCGCAACTGTAGGATAAGTTGATGGAAAAATGACAACCTCAATCTCCCCTTCCATGTCTTCAAACTTTACAATGGCCATGCGCTCGCCAGTCCGTCGCGTATTCGTCAGCTTAACATGATTAATAAGTCCAATAATTTTAACTTCTTGATTCTCAGTTGCCTTATTAAGCTCTTTCGTCGAGTAATCAGTAAATTCTTTAATCTCAATTTGATAATGTGACAAAGGATGTCCACTGACATAAAATCCTAGAAGTTCTTTTTCATCAGCTAACATTTTCATTTTAGGCCATTCATCAATTTCAGGAAACGTTTCTAAATCTTTTGTAAAATCTTCCAGACCCTGCATATCAAAGAAAGAAAACTGTCCTGAACTTTTTTCTTTTTGAGATTTTGCTCCTGCCTCAAGAGCATTATCTAAAATAGCCGCCAACTGCGAACGTTTAACTCCGAATGAATCCAAAGCACCACAACGAATCAAACTTTCAAAAACCTTGTGATTAGCTGTACGCAAATCTACGCGTCGGCATAAATCAAAAATATTTTTATAAGAACCATCTTTTCGTCTTTCTAGTATAGATTCAATGGCAGCTCCACCAATATTTTTAACTGCAATTAATCCAAAGTGAATAGCGTCTTCTCCTTCGATACTAAATTCAAGATCGCTAGAATTTATATTCGGTGGCAAAATCGTAATGCCTATGGCTTCAGATTCTTTAACATACTCAACGACTTTATCTGTATTATCTTTTTCACTTGTTAACAATGCACACATGAACTCAATAGGAAAATTAGCTTTTAAATAAGCTGTGCGATATGAAATCAAAGCATACGCCGCTGAATGACTTCGATTAAAACCATATCCAGAAAAATAATCAATCAAATCAAATAAGCGATTAGCCAAAGGTTCTTTAATTCCTGATGTTTTCTTACACCCCGCAATAAAATCAATTCGCATTTTATTCATAACATCAGAGATCTTTTTACTCATCGCTCGCCTGAGATGATCTGCTTGCGTCATGCTAAATCCTGCAACATCACTAGCAATCTTCATAACTTGTTCTTGAAAAATAATAATTCCATACGTTTCTTTAAGCACAGCCTCAAGTTTTGGATGGTCATAATGAACATGACCTCCTCCTCGCTTACGGCTGATGTAATCATCAAGCATGCCGCTTCCAATTGGACCTGGTCGATAAAGAGCCAGAATTGAAATCAAATCCTCAAACTGAGTTGGTTTAATTCGTTTTAAAAGTTCCCTCATCCCAGAACTTTCAAGCTGGAAAATACCAAAACTATTCGCACGGCTTAACAAATCAAATGTTTTCTTATCATCCGGCGGCATATCTTCAACTTTTAAATCAATATTTCGAATTTTCTTAACAAGTTTCAGAGCTTGATCAATAACAGTTAAAGTCTTAAGACCTAGAAAATCCATTTTTAAAAGACCAATTTTAGCAATTGCACCCATAGCATAACCCGTTGTGATCTGACCATCACTCGTCTTAGAAAGCGGAACATGATCTGTTAGAGGCTTATCTGAAATAACAACACCAGCAGCATGAGTCGAAGCGTGACGATTTAAACCCTCTAAAACTTTAGCCGTTTCAAGCAGCTTTGCTGTTTGTTCATTTTCATCATAAAGCTGCTGCAATTGCGGCTCTTTAATAAGTGCATCTGCGATCTTAATATTAAGCTCATTAGGAATAAGTTTTGCAATCTTATCAACATCAGCATAAGGAACGCTCATTACGCGCCCAACATCGCGAATTGCAGCTCGTGCTTGCATCGTTCCAAACGTAATAATTTGCGCAACGCTATCTTTTCCGTATTTATTTGTTACATACTCAATAACTTCTGGTCTTCGCTCATAACAAAAATCAATATCAATATCAGGCATTCCTGCACGATCTGGATTAAGAAAACGCTCAAAAAGAAGTCCGTATTTTAAAGGATCCAAATCAGTGATACCAATAAGATAACTCACCAAGCTTCCTGCAGCCGATCCTCGCCCAGGACCAACAGGAATTTCACTTTGTTTAGCAAAACGAATAAAATCCCAAACAATTAAAAAATAACTTACAAAACCCATCTTCTTAATAATTTTAAGCTCATGCTCAAGACGATCATCGATCTCTTGAGTTCGCTCTTCATATCGATGCTTAATTCCCTCTTCGCAAAGCTCTTCTAGAAATTCTTCTTTCGTTTGATTCGTTGGCGGAGAAAATCGAGGAAGATGAATCTTGTTAAATGTCAATTCAAGATTACATTTATCTGCTATTTCTAATGTATTTGAAATAGACTCAGGCGCATAACTAAAAGCTTTTTTCATTTCTTCTGGAGATTTAAAATAAAACTCGTCAGTCGACATGCGCATACGATTAGGATCATCTAAAGTTGTTTGAGTTTGCACACACAAAAGCGCTTCATGAGCTGAAGCCTGTGAGCGTTCAAGATAGTGAACATCGTTTGTTGCAACAAGCGGAATATTTAATTCTTTAGAAATTTCTATAAGACCTTGATTAACTTTTTTCTGCTCTGGAATACCGTTTTCCATGAGTTCAAGATAAAAGTTTCCTTTACCAAAGATTTGATGAAGATCATCAGCAACTTTGATCGCCTCATTAATTCCCTGATTTCGAATGGCTTGAGCAACTTCACCCTTAAGACAAGCGGATGTAGCTAAAAGACCTTTGGAATACTGAGATAAAATTTCTTTATCAAGCCTTGGTTTATAATAAAATCCTTCAAGATAAGCAGCTGAAACCAACTTCATCAAATGACGATAGCCTTGCTCATCTTTTGCAAGCAAAACAAGATGAGACATTCCTCGTCGACTTGTAGCTGATGGAGTTTTATCAAAACGGCTTGCTGGTGCAACATAACACTCACACCCAATGATAGGCTTAACCCCAAGCTGAATAGCAGTTTGATAAAAATCAATCGCACCAAACATGTTACCATGATCAGTAATAGCAAGTGCTGGCATACGATATTCAGCAGCCTTTTTGACTAAATCTTTGACTCGACACGCTCCATCTAAAAGACTGTACTGCGTGTGAACATGAAGATGAACAAAATCAGAATGATAATTCATAATGTAGGAGTTACAAAATTATAATTATTTGTAATTACTTATAAAAAATAAATAACTAACTACCTATAATTAGATTATTCCCACTCAATTGTTGCAGGTGGTTTTGAGCTAATATCATAAACAACACGATTAACTCCTGGAACTTCATTGATAATACGATTAGAAATTTTTGCTAATAAATCATAAGGCAAAGGAACCCAATCTGCAGTCATGCCGTCTGCGCTTGTAACTGCGCGTAATGCAATAGCATTCTCATACGTTCTTTTATCGCCCATGACTCCGACAGATTTGATTGGAAGCAATATCGCAAACGATTGCCAAATTTGATCATAAAGACCAGCTTTTCTAATTTCATCTAAAACGCGCTCATCGGCTTCACGCAAAATCTCAAGACGCTCTTTCGTAACTTCCCCAATGACACGAATAGCGAGACCTGGACCTGGAAACGGTTGACGCTTGATAATGCCCTCAGGCACACCTAAATGTTTTCCAATTTGACGAACTTCATCTTTGAATAATTCTCTAAAAGGCTCAATAAGCTTAAGCTTCATTCTCTTAGGAAGTCCTCCGACATTATGATGACTCTTAATCATAGCTGATGGCCCACCACTAGGAGAAATCGATTCAATAACGTCAGGATAAAGCGTTCCTTGACCTAAAAACTCAATTTGCTTGCTTTTGCTAGCTGAATCCTGAAAAACTTTTATAAACTCATCGCCTATAATTTTTCGCTTTTGTTCAGGGTCTGTTACATTCTTCAAACGATTTAAAAAACGTTTTTGAGCATCAACACAACTTAAATTCATTTTAAAATGTGTTTTAAATGTTTTCTCGACTGAAGAAAACTCACCTTTGCGTAAAAGTCCGTTATCAACAAAGACACAACTTAATCTCTTACCAATAGCTTGATGAATTAAAACCGCAGCCACAGAAGAATCAACGCCTCCGCTTAAACCCATAACAACTTTCTTATCTTTAACAAGGGCTTTAATTTCCTTGATTTTTTCTTTAACAAGTTTATCCATAGTCCAACGAGGTAAACATCCGCAAACCTGAAATAAAAAGTTTGCTAAAATTTGATGACCTCTTTGTGTATGTACAACTTCTGGATGAAACTGAACTCCGTAAATTTTCTTTTGAGGATTAGCAATAGCAGCATTTGGCGTTGAAAGCGTATGCGCAGTTCCGCGAAACCCCTCTGGTAACTTTTTAACTTCGTCACCATGACTCATCCAAGATGTTAAGTTGCTTGGAAGATTAAAGAAAATTCCTTTCGGACTATCGATAAAAAGCTCTGCTCGTCCGTATTCTCTTTCTTTTGTCTTTTTTACTTTTCCACCAAACATGTGAATGATCAGCTGAGCACCATAACAAATTCCAAAAATAGGAATTTTTAATTTAAAAATTTCTTTTTTAGGAAAAGGAGCTCCTTTATCATACACGCTCAAAGGTCCACCAGACAACACGATCCCCTTAGGCTTAATTTCTTCAATTTCCTCAATCGAAATATTATAAGGTACAATCTTGCTAAAAACCTTGCTTTCACGAATACGTCGCGCAATAAGTTGTGTGTATTGTGATCCAAAATCTAAGACTAAAATAACGTCTTTATTTCTCATAAAAAATCCTCGATTCCTTAATTATTTACCCATACCAATTTTTTGGCCAATCTGGAAAACTTTACCTTCTGTCTGTATCGATGGTGCAATAATAATTTCAACATCATTCATTTCTTTAATATTTTTTGCACCAAGAGAAGCCATTGATGTTTTAAGCGCTCCAACTAAATTTTGAGATCCATCATCAACTTTAGCAGGACCAACTAAAATTTGCTTTAACGTTCCTGTTGTCCCTACGCGAACTCTTGTTCCTCTTGGAAGATTAGCATTTGGCGTAGCCATTCCCCAATGACATCCTCCGCCAGGAGCTTCTTTAGCTTTAGCAAAAGCAGAGCCAACCATAACAGCATCAGCTCCAGCGGCAAAAGCCTTACAAATTTCGCCTCCAATACGCATTCCGCCATCCGTAATAATAGGAACATATTTTCCATGTCGAGTATAAAAACGATCCCTTGCTGCCGCACTATCAACTGTTGACGTAATCTGAGGAACACCAATACCTAAAACACCACGCGTCGTACAAGCCGCACCTGGACCGATACCAACCAAAAGCGCATCAACACCCTCTTCCATAAGCTCTAAAGCAACTTCATAAGTAACACTGTTTCCAATGATAACTGGCATCTTTGTCGACTTGCAAAGTTTGTTAAGGTCTAGCACCTTATATTCCCTTGAAATGTGCTCAACTGTTGCAACTGTTGATTGAACAACAAAGAAATCACAGCCAGCTTCTTGAGCGATTGCGCTAAAACGTTTAGCGTTTTGAGGAATACAACTAACAAACGCTGGAACCTTAGATTTTTTAATTTGTTCAATCCGTCTAGAAATTAATTTTTCTTTAATAGGAGGTAAATATAAATTCTGAACTAATCTTGTAGCTTCTTCTGCTGAAGCATTAGAAATTTGGCTTAAAACTTCTTCTGGATTTTCATATCGAGTTTGAACGCCATCGAGATTTAAAACAGCATTTCCACCTAATTTACCCATCGAAATAGCAAAATCAACATCTACAACACCATCCATAGCAGCAGCTAAAATTGGAACCTTAAACTTAACTTTCCCAAGTTTCCAACTTATATCAACCTCGTTAGGGTTAATTGTAATACGTCCTGGCACCAAAGCAACCTCATCAAATCCATAACAACGCCTCGCCCGCCTTCCGATTCCAATCCATTCTGCCATTTTACGTAACCTCCTTGAATATATATATTTTAGCGTCTACTTAAATACCTATAGTATGAAACATATAATATACTGATTAATACTTTAATTGTCAATACAAAAATAATAGATAAAAAATGGGCAAGGACCCCTAAAAGGCCCTTGCCCTATTATATTTCAACCAAAATTATGCTTCAAGAAAACAAAAAGCAAATCGGCTTACATCATTCCGCCCATGCCGCCCATGCCTGGAGGCATTGCTGGCATAGCTGATTTTTCTTCTGGAATATCTGTAACCAAAACCTCAGTTGTCAAAAGCAACGAAGCGATGCTTGATGCATTCTGAAGTGCTGTTCTTGTTACTTTTGCTGGATCGATAACACCAGATTCAAACATATCTACGTAAGAATCTTTATTAATATCATATCCAATATTAACCTTTTCTTCTTTTAACTTTTGCACAATAACAGATCCATCAAGACCAGCATTTTCACAAAGCTGACGGATAGGTTCTTCGATTGCACGCTTAATAATATTAATGCCTGTCAATACATCACCCTTAGCTTTAATTGCACTTAAAGCAGAGATTGTTCGAAGAAGCGCAACTCCGCCTCCGGGGACAATGCCTTCTTGAAGAGCAGCGCGAGTTGCATGAAGAGCATCTTCTACGCGAGCCTTTTTCTCTTTCATCTCAGATTCTGTAGCTGCACCAACATTAATAACCGCAACCCCACCTGAAAGCTTAGCTAATCTTTCTTGAAGTTTTTCGCGATCATAATTTGAATCTGTTTTTTCAATTTGATTATTGATCTGAGCGATACGAGCCACAATATCTTTCTTTTTGCCAGCCCCTTCAATAATTGTTGTATTTTCTTTATCAATCTTAACCTTTTTCGCAGATCCCAAGTCATCAACTGTGATATTTTCAAGCTTAAGACCTAGCTCTTCTGTGATCGCACGAGCTCCCGTTAAAACAGCAATATCTTCTAGCATTGCTTTTCTACGATCGCCGTATCCTGGAGCCTTAACAGCTGCGCAGACAAGCGTTTTTCTTATATTATTAACAACTAAGGTTGCTAAAGCCTCACCCTCAACATCTTCGCAGATGATCAAAATTGATTTACCTAATTTTGCAACCTGCTCAAGTGCTGGCACAAGGTCTTTAATATTCGTAATTTTCTTCTCATAAACAAGAATAGCTGGATTTTCAAGCTCACATTCCATTTTTTCCATGTCTGTAGAGAAATATGGAGAAAGATATCCTTGATCAAACTGCATCCCTTCAACAACCTTTAATTCAGTCTGCATCGTCTTAGATTCTTCAACTGTAATAACACCGTCTTTTCCAACAACACTAAAAGCTTCAGCTAAATTTTTTCCAATCGTTACATCCCCATTAGCAGCGATTGTTCCAACTTGCTCAACTTCCTTGTTGTTTTTATTATTAACTTTCTTAGAAAGCTTTTCTAATTCTGCAATAATTACTTCAACCGCTTTTTCGATGCCTCTTTTAAGAGCCATAGGATTAGCGCCTGCTGTTACATTCTTAAGACCTTCTCGATAAATCGCCTCAGTTAAAACCGTTGCTGTTGTTGTTCCATCACCAGCAAGATCTGAAGTTTTTTCAGCTACCTCTTTAACCATTTGTGCACCCATATTTTCATACGGATCCTTTAAATCAATTTCTTTAGCTACAGTTACACCGTCTTTTGTAATCGTTGGAGAGCCAAACCTTTTATCTAGAACAGCATTGCGTCCCTTTGGTCCCAATGTTACCTTAACGGCTCTTGCAAGTTGCTCAACACCTTTAAGGATAGCTCGTCTTGCTTCTTCATTAAAAATAAGTTGTTTTGCCATTTCTTTTTACTCCTTTTTCAATTAGATCAATATTACTTACCAAAAACTGCTAAAACATCCTCTTCGCGCATAATCATAAGATCATCGCCTTCTTTAGTTTTAATCTCTGTTCCACTATACTTACCATATAAAACATGATCACCAACTTTAAGTTCCATTTCCTGAACTTTGCCATTATCCAAAACTTTACCTTTTCCTGCAGCAACGATTTTACCCTCTTGAGGTTTTTCCTTTGCTGTATCAGGTAAAATAATACCACCCCTTGTTGTTTCTTCAGCCTCAAGCGGCTTGACAATAATTCTGTCTGCCAATGGTTTGAGTTGCATTGTGACGCCTCCTTGTAATTATGTATGTTGTTACGAGACTTAGGGTTTTGCCCTTAAATAAATCAACTTTAAATTAGCACTTACCCTTTAAGAGTGCTAGTATACAAAATTTTAAAAAAATGTCAAGATTTTTTTACAAAGAATTTTTAGCAAGAAAGATTACTTCTTAGACTGAAAAAGTAAAGCCATACCTTTAAAAACAAGCATGTCGTCGATAACATCAATTTTCTTCTTTAAGAATTTCTTCATCAATTTCGCATGTCCACCAGTCAAAACAATATAAGGTTTTTTTGAAAATTGACAAGAAACTTTTAAAATAAGCCCATCTAAAAGTGCTGAATAACCATAAAAAATTCCGCTTAAAATGCTTTCTTTTGTTGTCCGCCCAATTAAAGATTTTGGCGGTGCAATCTGAGCCTCTGGAAGTAATGCCGTATTCCTAAAAAGAGATTGAGCGCTTAAATTAATTCCTGGAACAATAATCCCGCCTTTATATTCTCCTTTATCAGAAACAACATCAATTGTAATTGCTGTTCCAAGGTCAATAACAATTACAGGACGTTGATATGCTTGATACGCACCATAGGCACAAACTAAACGGTCTTGTCCAACTTGGCCTGGATTACGATAACAGTTCTTAATTGGAACCTTGATATCTTTTCCAATTAATAGCGGCTGAAGCTTAAGCTCTTTCTTGAGAGCCAAAATAACTGTCGATGACCTTTTAGGCACAACGCTACAAACAATACAAGCATCAAACTTCCTATATTTCTTTCTTAATTTAGAAATTTGCAATAAAAATGCTTTCTTGAAAACACTTGAACATCCTCTTGTTGGCACAGATATTTTGCAACCAATTCTACCTGATTTTGAAACAGTTGTCGTCGTTGTTGTGTTTCCAATATCAACAAGAAGTAAATTCTTTTTAACCATCTTTCAATAGCTCCAATGCACTTCTTGCGTTCTCAAGATTTGGCTCAACCTCTAAAGTTTTCTCAAAGAATTTCTTTGCACGCTTTTTTTGACCTTTTCTCTGATAAACCATTCCAAGACCATAATACCCCCACGGGTAATCCTTATCTACTCTATTAACATCCTTCAAATATTTCTCTGCAAGATGATCATTCCCTAGAAAATAATACGTGATTCCTATATTATACAATGTTTTGATATCGCTAGACTCCACTTCTAAAGCAGACAAGAAATGCTTAAGTGCTTTTTTATGCTGATTTCGTACCCCGTAAAATCTTCCAATACTATTTTCAACTCTCACCCTTGGAACATCAGAGTATTCAAGAGCCTTCAAATAGTGCTTCAAAGCAAGATCATGATATTGCTCACCATAAAAATGATAGGAACCTGCTAAATTTAAATATGGACGATAACTTTGAGGCGTCTTTTTTATAGCATCCTTCCAAAGTGTAATATCGTTTCTCCAAACATAATTACGAGCTGCTGATTTCTGCGCATAAAGCGAAAATACGACAAGAAATCCTAAAATAAACAATAATCTCTTTCGTCTATCATTTGTTTTATTCCAAATTTTATAAATTTTATAAAAAAGAAAACCAACAAGAAAACAATATGCCACAGATGGAAAATACATAAATCTTTCTGAAAAAAGACCGCCAATAGGAATAATATTTGAAATCATAATACTACTAATAAAAAACCATCCAATAAAAAAAGAAACAATTGGACTTTTCTTCGCAAGCATAATGCCATACCCAACAACAAAAAATACAACAAAAATGGAAACAAAAATCTGAAACGGCGCTAACTCTGATACAGGCTTAATCAAATAATACGCTGTTAGATTAGTCGGAACAACTAAAAGAGAAAAATATTTAAAGAAAATATATGCCGTCATCATCACTTGATCAATAATCGTATCACTCGCCGGAACATTAAACTCAAAACGCATTCGCCAGAAACCAAAAGCAGTTTCTTGTCCAAATACCAAAAAACGTAAAACAATATAAAAAATTGATGGAAAAATTAATAACAAATATTTCTTCCATTTCTGAAAAAGATTCTTAAATGAATAATTTGACCAAAAATAAAAATCATACAACACAAAAATTGCAGGCAAAACAATCGCCTCTTCCTTTGAAAAAACCGATAAAAAGAACAAAGATACAGACAAGATGACATACCTCATGTCTTTTAAAGCATTACTTTTAAGAAATGCCCAGAATGAAAAAAGAGCGAAAAAAGACGATAAAAGACCCATATAATTAAAAACAGGCGCTACGGCCTCCACGTGGATAGGATGAACAGAAAAAATTGAAGCTGATAACAACGAAATCCAGAAATTCTTAGAAATTCTTTTAATAATAAGAAAAACAAAAAAACAATTTAAAAGATGAATAATAATGCTCATAAGATGAAGACCAAAAGAATTCATGCCCCAAAGGTGATAATTCAAAAGTAAAAAAATCATAGAAACCGGTCGATAATAACCACTCTGTCGACCAATCGGCGTCGTCATCGCAACATCGCTTAAAAGAAATTCATTAAAATGCGTAAGATCTTTAATATACGGATTATCAAGAATTAAATAATGATCATCATATGAAAATTCATTAAATAATGCATTACCAAAGACTGCAAAAACAATCAGACCAAGAATAAGGAAAATGAAAGTATTACTTTTTAGAAATGATGAATTCATTTTCTCGTAGCTCCTTTATTTTATCGCGAATTGCGGCTGCCTTTTCAAAAAGTAAATTGCGCGCCGCAAGATCCATATCTCGCTCAAGATCTGAAATTAAGCTTGAAAAACTATATTGCTCTTGATCCTGACCAGATACATCCAAAACCATTTTTTTAGCTTTACTAAATTCTTCGATTCCTTTTCTTATAGCCTTCTTAATCGTTTGAGGCTCAATATTATTCTCCCGATTAAATGCAGACTGAATTTCTCTTCGCCGCTCACTTTCTGTAATCGTTGCTTTCATTGCCGCACTAATAGTATCCGCATACATAATAACTTTTCCGTTAACATTTCTTGCCGCTCTTCCTGAAACTTGAATCAAAGATTTCTCAGATCGTAGAAATCCTTGCTTATCAGCATCAAAAATAACAACCAAAGAAACTTCGGGAAGATCAAGACCTTCTCGTAAAAGATTTACACCAACAAGGCAATCAAAATCTTTCATACGCAACCCTTGCAAAATTCTAGCTCTATCAATTGTCTCGATATCGCAATGCATATACTTAACTTTAATATTTTTCTTTTCAAGATAATTTGTTAAATCTTCAGACATCTGCTTTGTTAAAGTTGTGACTAATACACGCTCATTTTTCTTGGATCGATCCTTAATCTCCTTAACTAAATCATCAACTTGACCATCAGTTGCCCTAATTTCAATAGGAGGATCAATAATTCCAGTAGGCCGAATAATCTGCTCAACAACCTGGCTCTTAGCTTCTTTGATTTCAAACAAACCCGGCGTAGCCGAAACATAAATTCTCTGATCAATAATATTAGAAAATTCTTTAAACTTTAAAGGACGATTGTCCAAACATGACGGCAAGCGAAATCCGTGTTCCACCAATGTTTTTTTTCGAGACCGATCACCTTTATACATGCCGTTTAATTGCGGAATAGTCACATGAGATTCATCAATAACAACTAAAAAGTCTTTTGGAAAATAATCTAAAAGTGTGTACGGTCGACTTCCTTCAGGGCGCCCCGAAAGCAATCTTGAGTAATTTTCAATACCATGGCAATATCCTGACTCTTTTAACATTTCCATATCGTATCGAGTCCTTGAGCTAAGACGCTGCGCTTCTACGATCTTGCCTTTATTTTTCAAAACTTTAAGTTGTATCTCAAGCTCTGATTCAATGCATTCGATACCAGATTCAACCATGTCCTGAGACATGACAAAATGCTTAGCTGGATAGATAGCAATCTTTTCTAATTTTAAAATCACATCTCCCGTCACAGGATCAATCTGAGAAATCTTTTCAATTTCATCTCCAAAAAATTGAATTCGAACGGCGTCTCTTCGATAAGCTGGAAAAACTTCTACAACATCTCCACGAACACGGAACTTTCCTCTAGAAAACTCATAATCATTTCTTTCATATTGGATATCAATCAAGCTCATCAAAACCGCATCACGATCAATTTCTTGACCTTTCTCGAGACGAAGCAAGAAATCCTTGTACTCGTCAGGAGATCCAAGATTATAAATACACGAAACACTCGAAATAACAATAACGTCTCGACGAGACATCAGAGAAGCTGTCGCTGACAATCTCAACTGATCAAGATGATCATTAATTGATGCATCTTTTTCAATATAAACATCTGTATGTGGAATATAAGCTTCGGGCTGATAATAGTCGTAATAACTAACAAAATATTCAACAGCATTATTCGGAAAGAATTCTTTAAATTCACCGTAAAGTTGAGCTGCAAGCGTTTTGTTATGAGAAATTATTAATGTCGGTCTGTTAACTTTTTCTATAACATTAGCAAGAGTAAAAGTTTTACCGCTACCCGTAACCCCCAAAAGAACTTGAGCATCAACACTAGATCTAAGACCTTTAGTTAAAGCTTTGGCAGCCTTTTGCTGTTCAGCAACTGGAGAAAAATGACTCTTTAAAACAAATTGTTCCATACAAGCTACTCTGGTTCAAGCTCATTTGATATCAAATTAAATATTTTATTAGCAAGCTTATCATTTTGATAGCTTGAGAAATTCTTAAGCGCAGTTGATAGCGTTGAATAATACCGAACTTCGACATCCGTTCTTTGTCCGTTTTCTCGAACCAAAACATTAATTGTCATATAGCGTGATCCTAAAAACATTGCTTTTTGACGAACATCCGTAAAAATTAATATCTGTTTAATTTGGCCATCTCTCGACTGCTCACTTTGCTCAAAAGCAATTGGATGCGCTTCCTTAGAAATTTTCCAACCAGTTTTCTCTAATGTTGAAATTGTCGCTTTAAGCGTTCGGTCATAATTAGCATAAAAAGATTCTTGATACGAATCTTGAGAAGTAACATATTGCGGCATCTGAACAGTAACACATCCAGACACAAGAATTGCCAAGAATCCCAAAACTATAATTCCACCTGTTAGCTTATAAAATCTTTGTCTTCCTTTTAGCATTACAACCTCCTTAACAAATCTTTCCATGTTTATAAGGGCGTTTTTTGTTCTTTGCTGCTTTTTGTGCAATTTCTTTCGTAATGTCAATATTCAACCCTCCGCAAAGATCAAGAAGACGAATAAACACATCCGCAATCTCCTCATGAAAATTCTCTTGATCCTCAATTCTATGGGCTTCCATCGCCTCTGCCAACTCAGTAACGACTAACATAAGCGCTTCTCCAATATTACGCTCTTGATCCCAAAATCCTTTTTCAACAGCCGTTTCATGACAAAGCTTTGTCAGCTGCTGTAAATTCATATTTTCTACAACTATTTCAGTCACATTATACTCCTTGATAAACATGTTTTGATAAAAAAA
>Ga0307991_1000171_pt1 | contig 48961 bp, 47 predicted proteins | sample EllFjometagen131_FD_203146 | JGI IMG/M metagenome (GOLD analysis project Ga0307991, IMG submission 203146) | Marine microbial communities from Ellis Fjord, Antarctic Ocean - #131 | ecosystem: Environmental > Aquatic > Marine > Unclassified | place: Southern Ocean | collected 2014-10-08 | reverse complement strand
AATCTACCTGGCTAATCATGATGGGGTCCCTAACCCCGGCAATAAAAACCGTACGATACCCTATCTTAGCTGCACCTTCAACCTTCACTGTATATGCGTCTCTAACAAACTTAGTCCCGCTCACCTTAGTCATGCGACCGGTTTGTTCAAATACCGTCTGACTCAAATCCAGCGCTCCTCCAGGAAGTCCCGCTCTAATAGGATCACATTCTTCGTAAAGAGAATGATCCGCTACAGATTTAGGAGTACATTTGCTCTTTGGATTCATCGGCTCTACTAAAAAATATTCTTTTCTGATCGTACCTAAGATCGGCTCAAAACCGGAAGAAGGTTCTGCCGACATAGAACCGCATTCAAGTATTTTTCCCATATGCTCAGCCAAGGCCTCATCAAAACCGTTCATGATCGGAAGTGCCGCCATCATAGCCGGATCATAGGCCCGCCCCGCAATAATCACATCCGGCTTTGATTTTAATGCTTCAATAAAAGGCTCAACTCCCATTTGGGCTACAATATTGGTAGATCTATCTATTTCCTCTACAGTTAAAGCTTTACCGGACTCAAAAATGCGTACCTTACCTTGCTTAACTGCATCCTTTAAAAAATCTTTACTTATATCCCCAATGATAGTGGCTAACTTAAAATGGAGATTTTTTTCTTTAGCAATTTCTCTTACAATATTGATAGTCCACTCAAGAGTAGACTTGGTACCAGCCCCACAGGCCGAACCCACTAATAAGGGAATATTATTTTTACCTCGCGCTAATAACAATATCTCAAGATCCCTTTTTATCATCATTTTATTGGAAATTGACAGGCCCTTGCCGAGAAAATATGGACCGGGATCAATGGAGCCCGCATCAACTGCAATAGCGTGAGGATTGCGCCTCATTCCTTCCTCAAACAATGCTTCCGGGAAGCCGCTTCCGATTGAACCATTAGGAGTTAAAATTCTGATTTCGTCCATAAGTAAATAAAGTATGAAGAGTTAGCAAAAATATGGGTTCCTCTCGTATTTTACAACGGAAAACCTCTCTGAATTCTCAAGCTAATTATAGACCCAATACTTCACTATATCAAGAATATTCTGAGTCTAGAGAGACCATTTTCACGCCTGTTATTCGGGACATTTTTAGTCAATCGCCTGCGCTATCTGAGTATTCCAGATTGTCTCTATGCGTCGTGCCTATTATGGTAACTACGACCGATTGACCAAGGATAGTTAACTAAAGGCCCTTTTAGAGATAAAGAGATAAGCTAGTTGCGTTTTGGGATTGCCGCGTCGGGAATTCTTCCTAGTAGATGAGTTCGACGGGGAGGCGCATTCTGGTGTAGCGACTGGCTTTCTTTTGGTTGTGGCGTTCGAGTCTTTCCGTAACGTCCATGGTTATGCCCACATACAGCTTCGAATCTGAACATTTGAGAATATACAAATACCACATGTAGAAATTATACCACGAACGGCAAGGAAGTGGTCCCTCGACTCACAAAAATACTCTAGGATTTTTGTTCGCTCGGGATCAAATATAAAAAGACCCTGAGGCTTCTTTCAGGGTCTTTTTATATTTGGTGAGACGTCTTGGACTCGAATCAGCTTGTGCTACAGGAGAACACCTATCTCTGTTATTTAATCTATTCCCATCGCTTAACTCACGTCTAGATAACAAGTTATCCTTTATTTCTGCATACATCAGAGCTATGTTTTATATTCTTAAAAGCGCTATCAGTAAAGTCTCAAACTAACCGAAGTATTCATCAATTCCTCCTCAGAATGCACACATACATTAAAAGAACTTCTCCTTGTTTGACTTTCGTTTGAATATGTTACACTTGTAACATATTTGTTACACACATGACGCATTGAAAATAGTGCGATTAAGCGGCATAGCTACCCTGTGTTGATTTCTATTTTCTGGATCAAGGTTGTGACTTTCTCGTCATTAACATCTTCAGCATAATATATCCCCGCAAGCTCTTTTTCTCTTTCCTGTTTAGCTATTTTCCAATTCCTTAACATAGCATCTTGGGTGATCGGCTTTCTGATCTCTTTTTGTTTTATAAGGTCTACTATTTCTTTGATATTGAATTGCGTTATATCGAAAAGCAGGACCAGATCATAAAAATCTCTATATCTGGAACGATCACTAGCGGCACGAATTTTCTCGGCACATATTTCCCTTATATCCATCGCATTCACTTTTGTGTCGACTTTCCAGGGATTTTTATACAGAATTGGTCTCGCTGGTAAAACCACGTTCTGCATATAATCTATCTCAACTTTGATCGAATTAGAAAGGCCTAATGGCCCGGAGTATTTAAGCCGTTCAATCTTTATCGTTGCTTTCGATATATGTTTCTTTTTGACTTCTAGGAAATCATACGCCCCAAAAATCTTTTCTATTTCTTCCAGGGTTATAGACTTGTCTAATGACGTAAAGTCCAGATCCTCTGAAAACCTTGTCTGTGGAAGATATGTATGGTGTATAGCTGTCCCGCCTTTAAATACCAGTTTGTCACGCAAAGACGATTCATAGATGATCTTAGAAACTATAGCTAGAAAGTAATCCTTTTCCGCTTCAGCCAAATTGTACTTAAGTGACCGTTTATTTAAAATACTTAAATCAGATTTATTCAACAATGCTATCTTCAACGTAAAGTCTCCATTTCGCGTTAAATTTTTTTGATCTATTTGTTATCTTGCTGTAGCTTTTTTTGCCAAAAACTGTTTTTTGCAAATCTTCAGTTTTAATCTCCAAGCGATCCAGAAAAAAACCAATCTTTCTTACAACAGCTAAATTAAACTTTAAAGTATACTTTTTTAATAATTCAAAATCTATTATATCCCTATGACTTTTTAGCTTCTCCCAAACAAGACTAGCGTAATATTGACTCGAACTGAAGTACAATATATCCAATAAAGCCTTTTCTTTTTCAGCGATATTAACCAACCCCATATCGGCCCTTTCCTCCGAAAAACCAAAGTATAATTCTTTTTGGATTTTAAAGAATTTAATTTGCATCTCTTGAACTTTATATGTTCGCGCTCGGGTAAACGTAACAGCGCTCCCGCCAGAAAGCATCTGATCAAACATCCCATGATATTGCAACGCATTTTCAAAAGAAGTATATGAATCCTTGTTCAACGCCTGAATCATAATATTAACCGAAATATCATTTGCAAATAATGATCCGATATCCGTAACAATCACATAAAGTCCTTTTTTGAGCCTCACAAACCAGCCAAGTTTTGCTAGCAATGAGACCCTCCTTCTCAGAGACGTCTCTGTATATTGTTTGCCAAAAACCTCTTGTACCTGGTCATAAGAAACAATACGCCCATGGTTAACTATTAGATCCTCTATGAGGGTAGCGTCTTTCTTCGACAATATGGTGTTTTTAGTTTCCATTAAGTGCCCCTTTTTAGCTACTATATGGTAATAGTATACACTACTGGGTTGTTTGTTGCAAGCTTTTTTTCTGATCTTGCTGATTGCTAATTACTTGATTTCCAAAGGGAAATAGATCTATTTTAGATTTTTGCGATTCTTCCGGGTTTTCATTTATGTCATACCCCATCATTTTATATGTTTTTAGTCTTTTTTCAAACATCCGCATTAGCACCGAAACATTGTAATCGACATAATCATAAATGCGAACTTCGTTTTTATCTTTTTTACTGCGATGTAATCTTCCGGCGTACTGCACCATTTTCCCCTTAAAAGAAACCGGCATTGTTATGAAAAGTGTGTCTAAGCGCGGATCATCAAACCCCTCACCAATATACGCTCCGGTCGCAAGCAGTATTTTTTTTGTATTATCTCCACACTCATTCAATCCGCTCAAAACTTCTTTTCTTCTTTTGGTTCTCAAACCACCATGCAAAACTGCTAAATACTCAATAGGTCCCTGTAGCAGATCTTCTAATATTTCAATATGTTCTCTTCTTTCTGTAAGAACAATAGGAAATCTTCCTTCTGCAACCGCACCTAGAATATCCTTAACTATCATCTCATTTCTCTTTTTATCTTTTACCAATTGCGGCCAAATGTCATAAATGTTCGACTCATCAGACCCCGCATAAGAAAAATTCGTTATTCTTGGAATAACGGTATACTTAAATATTCCTGGAACACCTTGTTTTTTCTTTTTTTGAAAACAAATCGAGCCGCATTGCATATGAACAATTGGCTGATGCCCATCCCGACGGTATGGAGTCGCTGTCAAACCTAATATATATTTAGCTTTTACCTGAGATAAAACCCTTTCAAACGAAACTGCGCCAATATGATGGCACTCATCCACAATAACGAAACCGTAATCCTCGACAATATCTTTTACTATTCCTTTTCTTTCCAGACTCTGTATCATTGCTACATCTAATATCCCTGTTATACTATCCTTGCCTCCTCCTATCTGACCAATATCTTGCACCTCTATTCCCAGAAAAAAAGCCAATTGCAACCGCCATTGTTCCATAAGGGACTTGCGATGCACCAATATTAATGTATTCTTTTTTCTTTTTGTGATAGCATGGATAGCCAAAACTGTTTTCCCTGAACCGGGAGGTAATACCAACACTCCTGTTTCATGTTTTAACATCTTTCTGGATATTTTTTCTTGCTCTCCGTTTAATTCGCCACAAAAATCCCATTTAACCTTTTTACCAATCACTCTTTCGTCTCTAATATCAATTTGGATTCCGTATTCGTCCATCAAACAGTTAATGTCTTCCAAACAACCTCTGGGAATAGACAAATATTCATCTAAAATCTCAGCACAACAAACAACTCTGGGAGTAGTAAATGTGGATAAACGCATACTTTGGCGTTTATAAAATTCCGGGTTTTGGAATGCCGCAAGCTGCTTAATCTGACTTAATAATATTGATGGAATTTTTTCTATTTTAACATATACCCTGTTGGCTATCACCACTTCAACTCTTTCAGGCAAATCAAATATCTTTGGTTTATACCTGCTCTTCCCGGAAGGTAACTTCATCCACGGAGGATCGTCTTCTTCAACCGGACTACATCTTATACCTAAGATCTGTCCGTTTTTTGACGTTTTTTTCATTACTCTCTCAACATCAGCGAAAGACATCTTTTTTTGTTCTACTAAAAATCTCCACTGGTCTTGATAAGATATTCCATTTGAATCTATAAAAACACTATTTCCAGACTTAACTGCCTCTTTTTGAAAGGGTAGCGCTATCAAATTGCCAAATCCCCCTTTAGGCATCGTATCCTGACTGGGAAACAGTCTATCATAACTCTTCATATCAAGCTGATATCTGTCCTCCATGGTTCGTGTAATTAGTAAAGTACCCATCCTTTTTGCCATGTATGCCGGGATTGTTTCCTCGAAAAATATCCAAGCATGCCCACCGTTACCTGAACGAGATCTTTCAATCGCTACAGGCACTTCTGTCTGTTCACATGTTTTTCTAAAGGCGGCAACATCCTCAAACCATGTTTTACCATCAAAATCTACCGACAGGAAATGACAAGTTTCATCAGACAACATAGCATAAACCCCAATTACTTGGACTCCTTTTAAATGTTTCTCTATTACGCTTTCATCAAGTGGGATAAACTCTCTATTGGAGCATTGTGAACATTTAATTTCAGGTTTCTGACAAATACCACGTACCCATTCATTTTTACAAACAGGGCTGTATCCTGATCTGCCTGTTTTTCTGCTTGTCCACATGCGGGCATAAACATCATTACGCCCGGCAAACATGTTACTAAATATTTCTATTTTTTTTGAAACGGGTAAAATTGTATACCCGACTGTTTCTGTTTTAGCGGAGATTGGCTCCTTGGACTTTTTAAGAGAACCATCGCAAATAACCTGTTCCGTACACTTGGGCAAAGAGTTCATTTTTTCGATAAACTTCCCCTTCAACTCTTTAAGTAGGCTGATCTGTTCTTCTACGCCACTTATCTTTTTTAAAAGTTCTTTTTTATTTTCCGGATTATCCATGTTATACCTTATTTCTCACGACCCATGCTTCCACTTCTTTATAAGGATATTTGCCCAATAGACCGAATTCTTGTAACTTTTTCGTCTGTAATTTTGCTAATACCGGCGAATTTACTCCGCACAAAAACCTTGTTATTGTCACGGCTGATGCCTTGAAGTTTTTCGTCCAATCGAAGAATTCTCTCGTAACTTCGTTATAATCATATTCTGATAAGGGAACAAGCCGCATGGCCGCCGGGACACTACCCGGACCATCACAACAAATAGAACAATGCCCGCACGCATCCTGAATATGTTCACCGAAATATCTTGAGAGCCTGTCACTTAAGCATGAGTCACCTTCAAAAAAATCGACCACATCATGAATCCTCTTTATTGCAGAGCTTTCTTTTTCTTTGACTAAAGCAAAGAGATTTTCGCTTATCACGTCAATATCGAAATTACTGTTGGTGATGTCGTACACTTCAACCGATTGGGCCGCGCGCAATTCGATCCATCCATTTTCTTCAAAATATTCCAATGCTTTTATAATACGTTCTCTCGGTGCGCCATATCTCCCCACAACTGACTCAACATTAATTTTTGTCCATATTTTCGCTGTATCGGAATACTGAAATATTATCTGAACAAATTCCTTTCTCTCCCCATCAAACCGATTGCTTATATCCCGCGCTTCATCGATAAATTTGAAAGTGTATTCCTCAAAATATATATATTTCGGCCTGATGATACCCTTCATTTCTAAATATACAAACAGTGTTTTCAGCGGCAATATCCTAATATCTGTTTCGGAAGATAGCGGATACATTTTTATTTCCAGTTTCCCCGATGGTTCTGATTTTATCATTTTCAAAAGCTTCCGGATTGCCAGTTTTGTAGGGGTATCTCCGTAAATAAAATTCTCTAACACCTGGATGTTGTCCCTGTTCGCTAAAACTTCACATAATGAGTGTTCTCCATCTCTCCCGGCCCTTCCTATTTCCTGGCTGTAACCTTCTATTGATTTCGGAAGGTCATAATGAATTACTCTCCTGATGTCTTTTTTATCAATACCCATTCCGAAAGCTATGGTTGCAACGACAACCGGAACGTTCCCACCCATAAACTTATTCTGAATTTCTACTCTTTCATCATTTTGCAACCCAGCGTGATAAGGCATCGCTTTAACACCATTCGATTTCAACATCCCGGCGACCTTTTCAGCGGTTTTTTGTAATGTTACATAAACGATCGTAGCGGCATCAACATCTTTACTAATCCTGTTTAATAATATGGAATCTTTTTCATCTGCACAAACAGGTGAAACTTGAAGAAAAAGATTCTTACGATAAAAACCCGTTATGATCACATTTTGGCCTGGCACGTTAAATTTCGCGCACATATCATCTCTGACTCTCGGCGCTGCCGTAGCTGTTAAAAGAAGTATCTGCTCAATCCCAAACTCTTCTTTATAAAAAGGAATCTTCAAATATTCCGGACGAAAATTGTGTCCCCATTCCGAAATACAATGCGCCTCATCAACAACTAAGAGCGATATTTGCATCCCTTTAAGCTGAATTCTAAATCGCTCATTTTTAAAGCGCTCAACGGATATCATGAGTATTTTCAAAGATCCCTCTCTAGCCTTTTTAAGGACATTACTATATTCTTCTCTGTCCATCGTTGAATCAAGTTTTGCGGCAGAAATATTTTTTCGGGATAAAAAATCGAGTTGATCTTTCATTAAAGAAAGTAATGGGGAAACCACTAAAGTTATCCCGGGCAAAAGAAGCGCCGGCAATTGATAACACAAGGATTTACCTCCTCCGGTAGGAAATATCGAGACTGCGGACTTCCTGGCAAGGATCAATTCTATTACTTCTTTCTGCCCTTTCAGAAAATCATTAAAGCCAAAATGTTTGTGTAAATTTTTTTTAATCGATTGTCTCATGAAATCAACCCTCTCTTCCGCCGCACTTTCACATAGTGTTTATCTCTACAATATTCATTATACTTGTCTTTTCTTTATTTCTTCTATATTATCAGAAATTTTCGTTAATGCTGTATGGAAGCTCTTTTCGGCAGGAAAATCTCCAAAAAATATACGTTCAAGATCGTTTTCATCGCAACTTCTCATGGCATTAATTAGTTCTATTGCTGTTTTAATATACTCATCCTCATCTTGACAAGAACTCGCAATCACCCCAAATTGAAGAGTTAAGCAACGATCAAAGCGGTCTGCTTCGTCAATTATCGCACGATATGTTTCTTCTGATAGATCATCTGTGTCCATTTCGTTTTCCCCTTATTTTTATTTAACCCTCACATAATCTCTAATTTATCAAAATAACGACATTAGCGCAACTCTTTCCGAAATATTCCATTAGTATCTGAGTATTTATCTCATTTGAACAGAGATTAAATGAGATAAACTAGAGATAAATATCTGTAAATATTCATTTAATCCCAGTTAATATCCCCTTGCCAACCTTATACAATAACTATAATTACAAAGAAATTTCCGAATATGGCGGAATTAAAGATTAACTGGAAAAGATTAACTAAAGGCTCTTTTAGAGATAAAGAGATAAGAGAGTTGGTTTACGGGATTGCTTCAGGACCTTTGGCCCTTCGCAATGAGGGTAACGCGGAGGTTTTAGTGGCGTAAGTCTTTAAGACATGGGGGTATGTGCCATATCCTCTGAAGTAAAAAGCCTCGTAGCATTTTCATGCTACGAGGCTTTTATAACTGGTGAAGCGGACCGGACTCGAACCAGCTTGTGCTATAGGATAAACTTCTATCTCTGTTCTTTAATCACTATGCGAATAGTATAAGTCACGTTTACGTCCTCAGTTAGCCTGATTTGCGCCTAAATCCGAGATATATTATATATGCTTATACGCGCTACCGGTTAAGTCTCGAACTAATGGATAATCCAGAAAACAACACAATTTAAAAACACAATGCACTTGACAAAGCTGTCTATGTAAAGCATACTTTACATGTGTAAAGTATTGTTTCCACATAACCAATGGATGGATTATGAAAGATGACCTTAATAGCATACTCAACAGCGAAATCAAAATTAGGATTATACGGTCCTTCGCCTCCCGAGGAGAAGGATATCAGGCCACTGGTAGAGAAGTTGCCCGCCTGGTGGGAACAACCGCCCCAACGGCCCATGCAGCATTGAAAGATCTATATGCCTACCACATTCTCAACTATGTAATTAGCGGTAAAAACCATCTTTACAGTTTAAACAGAGAAACCAGATTGGTTAAAGAGATTCTATTGCCTATGCTCCAAAAAGAAAATGATTTTAAAAAAGATGCATTCGAGTTTATCCTGAGACTTCTCAAAGAAAACAAATCAATGAACAACATTATCTCCATCTTATTTTATGGAAGCCAGCAAAAGGAAACGTCCAATGAGTCCAGCGATATTGACATTGCGGTCATTGTCCGTGAAAATAACGATATTAAGATTCTGGAAGATCTTTTTATTGAAAATATAACTTCTTCGTTTTATGACTATTTTGGAGTATCATTAGACGCATACATAAAAACACAAAAAGACTTTACGGATCGTTTACATAAAGATCTTCCACCGGTATCGACATTAATGAAATCATATAATATTATTTACGGAGAAGACCCAATTAACTGGAAGTGATCACATGGTTCCAAAAAAGAGACAAACAAAACAAGAAGATAAAACTGCCGCGACAGATTATTTTAAAAAAGCACAAGATAGTTATGAAGCCATGCTTTTAGCTTTTACTAATAAAAATTATAACGCCGTGGGGACACTTGCCATACAATGCGCAATTTCTTCAGCGGATGCTATTTGTGTACATGAAAAAGGAATTAGATCCATATCACAAGATCATGGGGATATTTGTGCCCTGGTAAAATCCACCCTTCTTCCTGAATCTAATGAGAAAAGCAACGCACTCAAAAGAATTCTGGCCAAGAAAAATCTTATTCAATATGAAAGACGTAACGTATTTGAATCAGAGGCCACCGATCTCATCAAATCCGCTACAAGAATATTTGAATGGGTCTCCCCTCACTTAAGAAAGTGAATCTCATAACATATTTAGAGATAAAGTGAGATAGATCCCTTTCATTATATCGCCAATTCCATTTAATGCCCCCATAACAGGGCTTTATTCCGAGAAAATATTGCATATCATCTTCTGGGTGTCCGCATTGTACCTATTAAATGCGATGCATTAAATATGGGCGCTTTTAGAGATAAAGAGATAAGGGTTATTGATTGTTTTGAATTAGAACGAGTTTTTTTGCTCTACTCCAGTTCTTGATCTGGATCTCTCGTTTTCTGGCAGAAGATTTGTCGGGGTGTTCTTCTTGGTAGATTAGTTCTACTGGTAAGCGCATGCGGGTGTATTTGCTGGCCTTCTTTTTGTTATGGCGTTCTACTCTTTGCGTAACGTTTGTTGTTATGCCGGTATAGAGCATTCCGTCTGAGCATTTTAGGATGTATAAGTACCACATGGAAATAGTATACCATGAACTACGTGGAAGTGGCCCCTCGACTCGGTCGCTTTGCTCCCTCGCTCGGGGTCAAATATAAAAAAACCCCGAGGTTTTCCTCAGGGTTTTTTTATATTTGGTGAACCAGAACGGACTCGAACTGTATCTCTAAGTTATTTACTTATAACAACTTATATTTTAGAAATTTAGCACGCTTGACTTTGTTCTATAAATAGGTTACACTTGTAATATAAAAAGGATACAGATTATGGACATTACAAAGATTTTTAAATCTAAAGCTCGGATGGCACTACTTCGTCTCTATTTTACGAATCCGGATAAGGAATATTATCTCAGAGAACTGGAACGGATTCTATCTACTCCTGTTTCAGTAGTAAGGAAAGAACTGGTGGCATTAGAAAAATCCGGCATTTTTAAACTATCAAAAAAAGCCAATCTTTGTTACTATTCCATCAACAAAGAATATCCCCTATATAGCGAGCTAAAGAGTATTGTTTTCAAAACTGTGGGCATACAAGGGGCTTTAACAACCCTTCTGTCATACATTCCTGGAATTGAGGTAGCCTTCATTTACGGTTCCTACGCTAAAAATGAATCAAATACTAAAAGCGATGTCGACCTATTTATTATTGGCAACATCGATGAAAACTCTCTTCTTCCTGAAATTACCAAACTTGAAGAAACTCTTCATAGGGATATAAATTACAGCCTATATTCCAGAAAAGACTTTATTAAGAAGAAAAACAATAAAGACTCTTTCATTAAAGACGTTATTGAAAATAAAAAAATCTTTCTAATAGGAGACGAAAATGACATTTAATAATTTCATTGAAAAGTATAAAAAACAAAATCTTATCAAAGAACAAAGTTCTAATTTTCAAGGCATTGAAACAATCATAGCAAGAGCACATGAAGAAATCAGAATCGCTCAAGCTAACATATCGATTGACGAAGGTACTTCTTTTACCATAGCCTATACTTCCATGCTTCACGCTGGAAGAGCACTAATGCTGACCAAAGGCTATCGACCGAACAACGGTTACCAGCATAAAACGGTTGTCGACTTCGCAGCTATGGTTCTTGGTACTAAATTTAAGACTTTAACGCAACACTTCGATAAAATGCGAAGAAAACGAAACCTTTTCATCTATGAATTAAGTATTTCCATATCAGAAACTGAAGTTAATAACGCTTTGAAATCCGCCGCTACATTTATTGCCACAATTAAAAATATTATCGAAAAAGAGAATCCTCAATTTAAGTTTAAATTTTAAACTCCCACATTCAGAGATAAAATGAGATAAACTAGAGATACTTATCCTCATTATTTCATTTAATCCTAGTTAATATCTGATAAACCGCAATTTATAACAAAAACAATTACAAAGAAATTCCCAATATGGCGGAAATAAAGATTAACTGCAAAAGATTAACTAAAGGCCCTTTTAGAGATAAAGAGATATGCGAGTCGCCTTATGGGATTGCCGCGTCGGGGCTTCGCCCCTCCTCGCAATGACAGGGACTAGGAATAGTGGCGTAAGTCTTTAGGACGTGGGGGTATGCGCGCTATGTGTAGAAACAAAAAGCCTCGTAACATTTTACTGCTACGAGGCTTTTTAAAGTGGTGAACCAGGACGGACTCGAACTCACCTTGTACTACCGGATAACAGCATCTCTGTTATTTAATCTATTTCAATCGCTTAACTCGTGTTTATATAACAAGTTATTCTGTGTTTCTGCGCATATCAGAGATATGTTTTATATTCTTAAAAGCGCTATCAGGAAAACCTCGAACTAATGCGTTCTTGACTATCCTGTATCTCATGACAAAATTGACAATATAGTTATTGGGTAATCACTGCGGATCGGGAGTTGCCTTTTTCTCTTAAAATTCAAAATGCTGTTGCGGGCTTTCTTTCTTAATCTCTTTTTTAATAATCTGGATAAACTTAGTTGCCGAACTCAATGCATTCTTTGCGTCAGTATTTGAAAGGTTCAGTTTCCATGGTTCATAGATAAATTTATTGCGATTTTTTCTCATATAATCAAACTTAGCGGTCAATGCTTTATATTCTTCGCCTAAAAAATGTTCAGTGAAAGATACAACCGTTCTGTGTTGGAAATTTGTTGTTGGCCTGAAACCTTTTATGAATACAAACGCCCTTGCCGCGTGGAGCATAGCGTTATAAGCCATTTCATATGAACATGCCTCATCTATCGCAAGTGTTCTCTCGCTGGCCTTAAGTTTGTTTTCCGCGGCATGGATCAGCTTCTCTATCTGATCTGCGCCTACCTTTTCACACTTGATAAGTTTTTTTTCTAAAGATTCATTCAGAAATTTATCAGAGTTCATCCACTGCCCCCTTTATGAATATTACTTTTCCTTTTATGACCTCAGCCACAAAAGAACCATTTTTCTTTTTCTCTTTTTTATATTCGTTTTCCGTGTATGCTGTGTAATTGACTTCGCGAAACAATTCTTTCTCAAGTCCGCTTATAGCCCTTATTAAATTATCATCGTCAATATTGTCTCCTATTAAAAATAAGTCTATGTCACTGTCTTGTCTTTCATCACCTTTAGCAAAGGATCCGTATACGAACGCTATTCTAAGACCATTTATATTTATCACAGCGTCACGGACATATTTGATTACCCCCTCTGTTTTGTAATAAATATTTTTTAACTCTCCTGATATTGGATTATTCTCATTTAAAGAAAAAAGCTTCATATTGCCCATGTTCCGCACTTTAAGTATCCCTAAAGAAGTCAGTTTGTGCAGTTCCCGATGTAAAGTCCCAGGGGACATCTTATACATTGATGCCAACTGGCGAATATAAAATTCTTCTCCGGGATTATCAAAAATCGTTCTTAATATGACCTGTCTGGTTTTAGATCCCAATATTCCACTAAACATTTTTGTTCCCCTTTTGAGAACTATTGTACTCGTTTTGAGAACACTGTCAAGTTAAAAATTCATTGAATCAGAGATAAACTAGAGATACTTATCCTCATTATTTCATTTAATCCTAGTTAATACTTGATTGTCCGCCATTCACGACAAAAACAATTACAAAGAAATGTCCGAATATGGCGGAAATAAAGATTAACTGGAAAAGATTAAATAAAGGCCCTTTTAGAGATAAAGAGATAGAGCGGTCATTATTTTGTAATCTCATTTAATTTCAGTCAGAGTTATTTTTATTTACTGGAAAGTTTTGTCCCGCTAACCCTTTCAAACATGGGCCTATACGCGATGCTTCTAAAAAGAAAAAGCCCTGCAGCTGTTACCAACTACAGGGCTTTCGTTACTGGTGAGCCGCCTTGGTCTCGAACCAAGCACCCACGCCTTAAAAGGGCGTTGCTCTACCGGATGAGCTAGCGGCCCACATTATTAACTCATAATGTCGGTTTCTTTTTCTAGTAACACTGTATCAACTTTTTTGATGTATCCATCCGTTATCTTCTGGACTTTGTCTTTTGTTTCAAATTTATCGTCTTCAGTCATCTTATTATCTTTTTCAAGCTTAGCTGCTTCATCATTTGCATGATGCCTCGAACTTCTTATAGATATCCTGCCTTCCTCGGCTATCCTGTGAAGCACTTTTTTCAATTCATCTTTTCTCTCATGAGTAAGCTGCGGCATACTTAATCGTATAAGCTTACCGTCATTCATAGGAGTTATCCCCACATCCGATATTTGAATAGCTTTTTCTATCGGCTCCACACTGCCTTTATCCCAAGGCTGTATAACGATCAATCTTGGTTCAGGCGTCGTTACATTAGCGAGTTGCTTTAAAGGTGTTTTTGTCCCGTAATAATCCACTTTAATGTTTTCGACAATACTCGGATGCGCCCTTCCAGTCCTAATAGTTAAGAACTGTCGTTTAATCGCTTCCAGTGCGGCCTCCATCTTACTTTCAGCTTCTTTTAAAACTTTACCAACTTCTGTTCGTATCATACTTATCACCTCTTTTAGCAGATTAACGTTCCAATCTTTTTGCCACTAACAGCTTTTTTGATGTTTCCTTCTTTTTTTAGATTAAAAACAACAATCGGCAGATCGTTTTCCATGCACAGACTAACCGCTGTCGCATCCATAACCTTTAATTTTTTGCCCAGAACATCAAGATACCTAAGTTTGTCAAATTTTTTCGCTGATTTATATTTTACAGGATCTTTTGAATAAACACCATCAACTTTTGTAGCTTTCATTATTATACTGGCACCGATCTCAATTGCTCTTAAGGCTGCTGCTGTATCGGTCGTAAAATAAGGATTTCCTGTACCACATACAAATATTACAACTCGTCCCTTTTCAAGATGTCTAATAGCCCGTCTTCTTATGTACGGTTCCGTGAGCTCCCTCACCTCTATTGCTGAAAGCACTCTGGTAAAAACACCTATCTTTTCCAATGCGTCCTGAAGTGCAAGCCCGTTAAGCATTGTTGCCAGCATCCCCATATAATCTGCTGTAGCACGATCCATTCCACCCGTTGCGGCACTTAATCCTCTAAATATATTACCACCGCCGATCACTATAGCTATTTGCGTACCGGTCTTATGTACTTCTTTTATTTGTTTAGCAACTGAAACATTAACGTCCGGGTCAATACCAAACCCCTGTCCACCCATAAGGGCTTCTCCGCTGATCTTTAAAACGATACGTTTATGTTTTTCGGTTTTTTTCGCCATAATTAATTTCTATAATCATTATCAGGACAGACACGTAGGTCTGCCCCTACGTTTTACCCTGTTTGCTTCTGGAATCACAGTCTCACTTCCCCCATTCGGGGATAGTTCAACTAAGTAATTTCATTGCGCTATCGCTTCTGAAATCACAGTCTCACTAAAATTCTTCGCCGACTTCATATCTTTCAAATCTTTTAACTACTACGTTTTCACCGATCGTAGCGATAGTCTGCGTGAGAAGATCTTTTACTTTTACATTGGGATCCTTAATAAAGGGCTGCTCCAGCAAACATGTTTCTGAATAATATTTTTCCATTTTTCCTTCAACTATTTTTTCTATAACATTATCAGGTTTACCTGTCATCTGGCTTTTAGAAATTTCTTTTTCTTTTTCAAGCTCTTCAGACGGAACATCTTCTCTTGAAACATACATAGGGTTTGCCGCAGCAACCTGCATAGCAAGCTCTCTTGTAAGATTTTTGAAAGCATCATTACGTGCAACAAAATCGGTTTCACAATTCACTTCAATAAGTACCCCGATCCTATTCCCCGTATGAATGTAACTCTCTATCGAACCCTGTCCGGCAATACGTGTAGACTTTTTAGCAGCTTTAGCAACACCTTTTTTCCGCAAGATATCTATAGCCTTTCCCATATCACCTTCTGCTTCTTTTAAGGCCGTTTTACATTCCATCATCCCGGCAGAAGTTTTATGTCTAAGTTTTTTTATCGTATCTAATGTACTCATACTTAACTCCAATTTTAAATTTTAAATTCAGTTTTTATTTTCTACTTATCGAGCGTTATATCCCCTTCGACATCTCCCTGAAACACATCCTCTGATTCTTTTTCCTTGATCCCAGCATCTTTCTCTTTTTCTTCTTTAACGCTGGCATCTTCCACCGGTTCTACAGTTTCCTGTTTTTCCTCAGCAACATCTTTTTTATTTTCAATTGTTTTTTCTGCAACTTGTTTAGGAACAACTCCCGATGAACCTTCAAGAATAGAATCTGTAAGCTTAGAAAGAACGTATCTTATTGATCTTATGGCATCATCGTTTCCGGGTATCGGAAAATCGATCATATCCGGATCACAATTTGTATCGATCAGAGCGATTATAGGAATATTAATTTTTCTGCCTTCTTTAACTGCAATGTGTTCTGCTTCAGCATCTACAATTATCAAACAATCCGGAAGTTTCTTCATCTCTCTTACTCCGGCAAGATTCTTAAGCAGCTTATATTCTTCGTGATCCATTCTGGCTTTCTCTTTTTTAGCCAGAGATTCATAAATTTCGCTTTCTTTGAGTTCCTGAAGATGGTTAAGTTTATCTACACTTTTTCGAATCGTAGCAAAATTTGTTAGACACCCACCAAGCCATCTTTCGTCGATATAAAACATCCCGCATCTTTCAGCTTCTTCTTTTATAACAGTTTTGGCCTGTTTTTTCGTTCCTGCAAAAAGAACTGTTTTCCCTTCTGCAGCAAGCTCTTTAACAAATTCCATTGCCGTTAAAAGAGACTGCTCCGTCTTCTTTAGATCGATAATATAAATTCCGCTTTTTTCGCCAAAAATATATTTACCCATTTTTGGATTCCACTTGTTCTTCTGATGTCCAAAATGAACGCCATTCGCCAGCAATTCTCTTATTACTTTAGTTGGTTCTGTCATTATTTCCTTCTCCCGTTTCCGCAACCATTTATACATTTTGTACAATTTTTAGTCCCCTTACACGGAAGACCATTATACGCATAAATATAACTGCTTTGATTGTTTGCCCCTTTTTACACTTCGTTCTACAGGACAGGGACTGTTTTCCTTTTAGAACACTGAACGGATATTATATATAAATCCAGAATATTTTCAAGCTTTTTATACCAACTTTTGTATTTTTTGAGCTTTTTCTACTCCTGGCCGGAAAACTGCATTTCGTATAGTCTTTTATACAAAGAACTTTTTTTCATCAATTCCATGTGCGTCCCAATATTTATTGCTTCTCCGTTTTCCAAAACAACAATTTTATCAGCATGTTTTATAGTACTTAACCTATGTGCTATAACTATAACGGTTCTACCATTCATAAGATTGTTAAGAGCATCCTGCACTAATCTTTCGCTTTCGGTATCAAGCTGTGAAGTGGCTTCATCAAGAATTAAAATAGGCGGATTTTTATATACCGCTCTTGCAATAGCAATACGCTGTCTTTGCCCTCCGGAAATATTAAACCCTCTTTCCCCTATAACGGTATCATACCCTTGAGGAAAATCTTTGATGAACATATGTGCATTAGCCGCCTTAGCAACGCGAATCAGTTGCTCAGGATCCTCATTTTCATGTCCATACATTATGTTGGCCTTTACAGTATCATTAAACAGTAAAGTTTCCTGTGAAACAAGCCCGATTTTTTCTCTTAAAGACTTGATCTCCATGTCTTTTAATTTTGTTCCATCAATACTGATAATCCCGTTTTTTGGATCATAAAATCTGGGAATAAGATTAACCAGCGTACTTTTACCGGCACCACTAGGTCCGACCAACGCTACAACTTCACCTTTATTGATCGTTAAGTTTATATTGTCTAAAATTGATTCGTTTTTGTTATATTCGAACCCAACATTCTTAATAACAATGTTCTTATCAAAGGCATTAAATTGTACCGGGTTATCCTGTTCTTGAATCGAAATCGGCTCATCCATAAGCTGAAAGATACGTTCCGTAGCAGCCATAGCCTGTTGTGTAGTGCCATAAACTCCACTAAGTTTCTTTACCGGTTTCATCAAAGAAAAGATCGCCGCCAGAAAGGTACTGAATACTCCTATTGAAAGATCTCCATCAACAATACTTTTCCCTACTATCCATAGAATAACCGCCACACATAAAACACCTATCGATTCGGTCATAGGACTGATAAGCTTCGTTATTCTTATAGATTTCATGCTAAGTTTGTAAAAATGCTGATTATAGTCTTTGAAACGATTCCATTCATAATCTTCCATGCAAAAGGCTTTCACCAATTTGCTAGCAGAAATCGTCTCCAGGAGCATGTTGTTTATATCCCCGATTTTCTCTTGGGAGCTGGTACTTATCTTACGTAATCTTTTACCAATCCTGATAACCGGATACAAAATAAGCGGGAACAAAGTAAAGCTGATAAGTATGAGCTTCCAGGGAACCCCCATATATATGGTAATTACGACTATTGCGACAAAAAACACGATTTGTATAGATTGATAAAACGTATCCGCCAAAGCACTGCTTATAGAATCTCTGATAATGGTCGCATCGTAGGTAATGCGGGACATTAATTTTCCGGTTGGATTCCGGCTATAAAAATCTACAGATAACTCCTGTAGTTTTTTATAAATATTGTTTTTTACGTCTCGTATAACCCGCTGGCTTACATCATTCATTAAATAAGATTGAAAAAAATCAAAAATACCTTTAAAAACAAAAAATACAACCACAAGAATAGTCAATGTGTTTAAAAGACGTAAGGACGGCATTGCATTTACCGTATTCACAAAATCAGATAATACTGTAAAAGATTGGATCTTCTCCGGAAGCACGATACTTTTCCCGCTAATAACCCTGTCTACTAGTGGTACAATTAGCCCTAAAGGAGACGCACTAAAAAGTCCGGTAAAAACCATACAAATCAACGCTAGAATGAAAACTCCTATGTGGGGAACTATAAGCTTTAAAAATCGTAAATAGTTTTTCATGTTTTCCTTCAAGATAACGAATAAATGTCAAAAAATTTGCTTTATTTCTTATATTTGTCCTAAATTTTAGCATACATATCCTCCCTTGTCGAGATTGTTATTATCATTATAAACTTTTGTCCACATAGGTCTACAAAAAGCCAGAAAAGACAGTTATTCCTTCCCTCTCATGCTTCCCGTACAAGCGAAAATCCAATATAAAATTCGTAGAAACACCCCTTATGGGTGTCCGTCCACCATGAACGTCCAATATGATCATAGAGCGAGCACAAAGCCGCCCCCACGTATAACAGGCCCCAAGTCTGCAGTCTATCTAATGTCTATCTAATGTCTTGCCCTACTCTCCCAATAGTGCTATAATTTGCATCAGGGTTTTTTTATTTACACATTATGCTAAGGAGTTGTAATCTCTATGAGTGATCATATTAAAATAGGCGTCATAGGAACGGGTCACTTAGGCTCTCTTCACGCTAAAATTTATTCTCTAATAAAAAAGAAGTCCAAAATATCTCTTGTGGGAGTCTGCGATATTAACAAATCTAGAGCAAAAGAAGTCGGGAAAAAATATGGTACCCCCTATTATACAAATTGTAAAGATCTGATCGGAAAAGTCGATGCCGTCAGCATAGTTGTCCCGACAACGCTTCATTATGAAGTTGCCAAAGATTTTCTTAAAGCAGGCGTCCATGTCCTCGTAGAAAAACCTATAACAAAAAAGCTTGAAGAAGCCAATGAGCTTATCGAACTTGCTAAGAAAAAAAATCTTATACTCCAGGTAGGACACATAGAAAGATTCAACTCGGCAATAAGATCGGTAGAACCCTTACTTAAAAAACCACGTTTCATTGAATGCCAAAGACTAGGATCCGTGCATAAAAAACTGCGAATAAAAGACGTTGGTGTGGTTCTTGATATGATGATACACGACATCGACATAATACTTGGCTTGGTAAAATCAAAAGTAAAAACTATTGAGGCCGTAGGGATCAGCACAGTCTCTGATCACGAGGACTTGGCAAATGTCCGCCTTTCCTTCCAGAACAGTGTGATAGCAGACATAACGGCAAGCCGCGTTACAAAAGAAGAAGTCCGTAATATCAGAATATTTCAGGAACAATCTTATATTCTTCTCGATTTTATGCACCAGGAGGCGTATCAATTCACGGGAGACGATAAAAATGTAAAAAAAGAAAAGATAAAGATCCATAAAAAAAATGCTCTTAAAGTTGAGCTCAAATCTTTTATCGATTGTGTCCGAAATAACAAAACTCCTCTTGTCTCGGGCATTGAAGGAAGACAGGCATTGGAAGTCGCTCTGGCTATTCTGGAAAAGATTAAGGACAATCCGGCTTCTACTAAACATTAATCCTTATTGCAAGAAAAGGTCTTAACCCCGTGGAAAAAAATATTTTAATGATAACAGGTGAACCATCCGGAGATATGCGCGGAGGAGAGCTTTTAAAAGAGCTGAAGAGTATCCTTCCAAATTTTGACTTCTGGGGAATCGGCGGAGATCACATGAAAGCCGAAGGTGCTGAACTTACTGAACATGTACGTAATTTGTCAATAGTCGGAGTCACCGAAGCATTAAAAAGCCTGGGTAAAGTCCGCGAACAATACCTCAACATAACCAGACATATTGATAAACGAAAACCCTCACTTGCCATACTTATCGATTATCCCGGGTTCAATCTTAAAGTGGCCAAATACCTTACGTCTCAGAACATCCCTGTAATATATTATGTAATCCCTCAGATATGGGCCTGGGGCGGTTGGAGAATAAACGCCATTAAAAAATATATAGATAAAGCGCTCGTACTCTTTGATTTTGAAAGAGAACTTTTAGAACAACATAACATTAATGTCGAATTCACAGGACATCCTTTAATAGAGGGATTCCCTCCGCCTCCATCACTGTTTTCGAAAGACGAATTCATTCTTTCTCTCCTTCCGGGCTCTAGAAAAAGCGAAGTAGAGAACCTCTTACCCATCATGCTCGATGCTGCGGAAATCATTAACACCTCTCTTTTCCCAAATACAATACCCCCGGGATTCCCCGAAAATGCCATTTGCAATAAAAAACTGAAAATAATGATCGCTCAAAATTCTAACGTCAGTAGTGATATTTATGATCTTCTAATAGAAAAACACAAAGAACTTGATCTGCATCTGGTTTTGAATGATACAATTAGAACTCTTGAAAATTGTTCTTTTTCGCTTGTAGCCAGCGGAACAGCGACTCTTGAAGTAGCCGTTATGGAAAAACCAATGGTCATAACATATAAAGCGCCCCTTCTAAATTCTCTGCCTTATAAGCTTATTGTTAAAACACCATTTATTGGTCTTGTAAACGTTATTTCAGGCAAAGAAATTTGTCCGGAACTACTGCAAAAAAATGCGACAGCTGAAAAACTTGCTGAAAAAACAATTGAAATTATTAATTCACCGGAAAAATTGAAGACAATGAAAAAAGCTCTGAAAAAAGTAAGGGAAAGCTTAGGAGAAAAAGGCGCTAGCCGACGTGCTGCAAATGTGATCAATCATTTCATTCAGGAAAAAAATCTATAAACAAAAAAAGTCGAATCTCATAGGAATAGCCTTAAAAAAGAAGCCGTGTTTCATAAGAAACACGGCTTCGATATCGATTCTCATGTAGGGGCACGGCACGCCGTGCCCCTACAATACCTGCACAGAAATACCGGCATTGTCTGCCAATTGCAAAAATTGATCTTTTTCTATCAGGTACATTTTTTTACTTTCGATAGCAAGTGCCTTGTATCCATGCTCTACCAGAAAAGCTATTGTTTCCAGCCCCACGACAGGAACATCCCATCTCATATCTTGATCGGGACGTGCAACTTTTACCATTACGCATCCTTCTCCAGCTATTTGTTTTCCTCTTTTGATCGTTTCATTCGTTCCTTCCATCGCTTCAACAGCTACAACAGCCTTGTTCTTCACAATAATTGTTTGTCCAATATCCATACCAGCTATTTTTTTAATAATTCCATACCCAAAGGATATATCTTCCTGAACTGAAGGTTCAGGAAGATTTTGAGTTAAACATCCTCTTGCCGGGAGAAGTCCGGTAAGATATCCCCTCCCATTGGTTACTTTTATCCCCAATATCTTAAGTTTTTTTGTTATTGCTTCCAGAACAGAGTAATCATTATTGTTTTTAATTGTATTCATCATATCTTGGGCTTTTTTATCAATTTTTTCATTATAGATAACGTTCTTATTAATTTTGCCCAGCAGGATCAACTCTCTGACCCTTTCCTTGAGAAGTAAAAAAGTAAATTTGGTAAACTGTCCAATATTCAGCCAATAGATCTTATCCGCAATATCATTAAGTTTTTCGGATGCCAATCCTATAATAGCAAATACCACTATTTTATCACCTTGACGTTTAACTGCCTTAGCAAATTCCAGAGGAAAATTACCTCCACCGGCTATCATCCCAATTTTTTTCATTGTTTTCCTTATTAATGGATCTAAAATAATTTTATAGGATCCTTCTACGCCTTCTGTCCCCTGTCCTCTACAACTCTTGTCATTCCTGCATGCTCTAAGCAGGAATCCATGCTCTATGCTCTACCCCGATCACCGATCTACCGTAAATCCCGGATATTTCGCTCCGCGAAATTCCGGGATGACAACGTCTGTCATCTACCCTCTGTCCTCTGTGAATATCATTTTTTGTCTACGATTGAAAACATCAGATCTGCTTCAGTAACTTTTTTTTCATCAACTTCTACTTCACCATGCACTTTCAAAATAGTCTCCCGTATTATCTTCGTTACTTTCACATTCAGAATAAGCTGATCGCCTGGAACAACCGGCTTCCGAAACTTTGCATTATTTATTGTCATAAAGAAAGCAAGTTTATCCTGATTCGCTTCATTAAGCATAGCGAGAATACCTCCGGTCTGTGCTAACGCTTCTATCTGAAGCACTCCCGGCATTATTGGCTCTCCAGGAAAATGCCCCTGGAAAAAAAGCTCATTCATTGTAACGTTTTTAATCGCCTTTATCCACTTATCCGTTTCATAATCAACAACTTTATCTACTAACAAAAACGGATATCTATGTGGCAAACATTGCATTATTTTTTTAATATCAAGTTTTTTGCCTTCCATATTCTCTCCTTTTTTAGTTATACATTACATACCCGAAAGAATAAAATTTATTCAATACTTATGTACTTTTCATACAAGCGCTTGATCATCCTTAAATTAAGACCATGTCCGGATTTATTCGCCGAAACTTTTCCTATTATAGGAATACCCAAAATATAAAAATCTCCGATAAGGTCCAACACTTTATGTCTTACCGGTTCATTGGCAAACCTTAAAGTAGTTTCTATCGGCCCATTAACGTCCATTATTAGAGTATTCTCATAAGTCGCACCCTTGCCTAATCCCGATCTTAGAAGCGCTTCCGCTTCTTCCTTTAAACAGAAAGTGCGAGCAGGTGCAAGTTCTTTAAAAAAAACTTCTTTATCTGGTTTTATTTCAAATGTTTCTTTTCTAATTGACGGCGTCGGATAATCGATACTATATACCACCCCGAAAACATCATCTGGGAAAACGCTTATTTCTCTATCACCGTCTTTAATGGTTTCCGGTTCTGTCACTTTTAATGTTTTTCTGTTTTGGGTCTGTTCTTTTATACCGGCTTTTTCTAATTCACAAAAAAAATCAATAGCACTTCCATCAAGTGCGGGCAATTCAATATTATTTATTTCAACAACAATATTATCGATTTCCAGCGCCCATAAAGCTGCTAAAAGATGTTCTACAGTCTGCACTTCTGTGCCGTCATATCCAATAGTTGTTCTTCTTTCCCGGTTTCCAGAAAAAAGACCCTTAGCCAGATTGATTTCAGGAGCACCTTCTAAATCAACCCGTTTGAACACTATCCCGGTATTTTCTGTAGCAGGCATACACACTACTTTTACTTCTACTCCCGATTGAAGTGCCTTTCCTGAAAAAACTGTTTCATTTTTAAGTGTCTTTTGTTTTGTTTCCAGTAACATTATCACCAGTCTCTGTTAATAACATAGAGACCAATATTCCCATATTAAGGAACATTGGCCCCTATATTTAAAATGCATTACTTATCCAGCCAAGATATAAAACACCTCTACTCTTTTGCGTTCAGCTTTTCTAGAACTTCTTTAGAAATATTGTACGTGTCTTTTGAATACATTATACTTCGAGAATCTAATACAAAATCGTATCCATTTTTCTCGCCAAGTTTTTTAACCACGCTCTGTATGTCATCAATGATCTCTTTAAAAATATCATTTCTTTTGTTTAAAAGTTCTTTTCTGGCTTCCCGATCATATTGCTGTAACGCCTGCAATTTAACGTCAATCTCCTGCTGTTTTGCAGCCTTGGCATCTCCCGCTAGCAGTTCGAATTCATCTCTCATTTTTGTTATTTCTTCAACCATTGCATCATGTTTTTTTCCACTTTCTTCAGTCAAACTGTTTATTTCTTGTTCCATTTCCTTGGTTTTCCCATACTCATAGAAAACTTCCCGTAAATCGATATTAACAATTTTCATTTCAGCGGCTATGCTAACACTTGAGAAAATCATAATACCGATTAAAAAAAGACATGCGCTAATTAAAATCTTTTTAAACATCTTGTCCCCTCTCTTTTAATAAAAATTATTTCTGAATTAAAATCCATGACTCATACTAAAATAAAAATGACCTTCTTTTTTGTCTCCCTCATTATCATTAAGCGGAAAGCCATAATCCAACTGAAGCGGACCTATAGGAGTTTTTACTCTTACTCCAACACCAGTACCGCTTTTATACTCATTTGTATCAAAAATATCTCCCGCGTCTTTCATTGCGCTACCCACATCAAAAAATACAGCTCCTTTTATGAGCTTTTTGTATAGCGGGAAGGTTACTTCTGCGTTTCCAACTAACATCGAATTTCCACCGACCCTGATATCTCGGTCATTTGCATCTCTGGGGCCTACACTTCTTTCCGAATATCCCCTGATCGTTTCCGCACCTCCAACAAAGAATCTTTCATAAATCGGAATTTTCTTTGTATCGCTATACGGTTCCGCCATACCGCCTACCGCACTCAATTCAAGCACAACATTCGGAATAATACTGTAATAATATGCCGCAGAAAGCGTACCTTTAACAAAATCTTTATCTCCTCCTATTATTCCTCCCGCGTCTTGAAGCATCATTCCGGCAACTACACCTTTAGTAGGTGAAAATTTGTTGTCCCGGTTATCATATTGGGTGCTCCAGATTAAACGGCTTATATACTTTTTTCCGTCTTCATCTTTTAAATCCTCACTCGCAGTATCTGGAATATCAGAAATGTCTACCTCTTCCAGATTGTACTTTAATCCCATAGATACTTCATCAGTCAGATCTTTTCCTAAACGCAAAGATCCACCTGTACGTTTCTCATCATAGTCATATCCGGAATCACCGTACTGTTCATGTTCTTGTCTATACAGATCAAACCCAAAAGAATATGGCAGATCAAAGATCCAGGGATCTGTCCAACTTAATAGATAATTAGTTCTCGCACTCCCGATCTCCCCTCGAATAATCAAATCTTGCCCGGCACCTGTGAAAGTCGGGAAATTCATAGCATCAAAATTCTTTTGCCTTATCTGTACAAAGCCAATAAACGCATCAACAGAACTATATCCTCCACCAAATGAAAGCTCCCCGGTTTTTGCTTCTTTAACGGTTATATTCAAATCCTTGACATTCGTATCTCCGGTCTGTGAAGTATCAAAATATACATCTTCGAAAAATCCAAGATTGTACAGTTTCTCTTTACTCTTTTTAAGCTGAACCCCATCATATTTTTCTCCGGGATACGCCCTAACCTCTCTTCTAATTACTTTGTCTTTTGTCTGGGTGTTACCAATGATATTTACACTCCCTACGTATACTTCATCATGTGCTGTTATTTCAAAAGTTATATCCATAGCCTCGGTAGCCGAATTGTATCTGTTGTTTACATCTATTTCCGCGTTCATATAGCCTTTATCATAGTACAAAGCTTTAAGCGCATCTATAGTATTTGTGATTTCTCCGTAATCGAATGGATCACCTGTTTTAATTTTGATTTGATCCCGCACTTCCTCTTCGGGAAACGCCAATTGTCCCTCAACTACAATTTCTCCTATCATGTATTGTTTATTTTCCGCTATAACGATCGTGATAAACATAAATTTACCGTCTTCAGAATAGTCAAACCTACTGGTCACCAGAGCATCAAGAAACCCTTTACTTCTATAATAGCTTCTTATTCTGCTAAGATCTCCTTCAAATTCATCGTCCTTTAAAGCTCCTTTGCGTATAAACCACCATGCGGTTTTAGTTGCCATGAATTTTTTCAGTTCCCCTGTCTTTACGCTATTATTGCCCTCGAAGGTTATTTTTTTGATTTTGATCGTTTCGCCTTCATCAATAACAAATATGATTTTGACCTGTCCTGTTGATTGATCCGTCTCAATCTCATACGCTACGGTCACATTGCTATACCCCTGTTCTACATAAAATGCTCTTATTTCAGAACTATTCTGTGACGCCGCATTGTGATCGAGAAGATCTCCCGGCTTGATCGTTACCTTCTTCAGAAGTTTCACTTTTTTTACTTTTCTATTCCCCCTAAACTCAATTACACTTATAACAGGTTTCTCTTTAACCGTAAATACTACTGTGATGCCTTCCGGTCTTTCCACAATATCAACAGAAACATCCGCGAAAAATCCTGTAGCATATAGCCTTCTAAGCTCTTTATTTATAGCTCCTTCGTCAAAATCATCCCCGGAAGCTATTTTTAGCCTGCTTAAAATAGTCGGTGTACTGACCGCATTATTCCCCTCTACTTTAATCTCGGCAATCCGGCGCTGTGTAGACCCGCTGTCTTGTGAAAACCCTGAAAATGCAAATGAACACACCATAAAAGAAAACAAAATAAAAAATGTAATTCCCTTTTTCATCAGAAACCTTCTTCCTCTTCTACCCTGGATAAATTGCTAAATTTCGTATATTCGGCTAAAAATGCCAATTTAATCGTCCCTACAGGGCCATGTCTTTGTTTTGCAACAATAATCTCTGATACCCCTTTGTTTTCTTCTGTGGGATTATAATATTCTTCCCTTAACAGCAACATTACAACATCCGCATCCTGTTCTATCGCCCCGGATTCCCTTAAATCCGAAAGCATGGGTCTGTGATCTGCTCTTTGCTCTACCGCTCTGGAAAGCTGGCTTATTGCAATGATCGGCACATCCAACTCACGGGAAAGAGCTTTCATCGATCTTGAGATCTCAGATATTTCCTGCTGTCGGTTTTCTCTGCGTGACGACGATCTCATAAGTTGGAGATAATCCACTACGATCATTCTTATATCATTTCTTGATTTTAGCCTTCTGGCTTTTGCTCTAAGTTCAAGCGCGGAAATACCCGGAGTATCATCAATAAATATCGGCGCTTCTGACAATTTCCCGGCAGCTGATACCAATTTCGGCCAGTCTGACTGTGAGAAAAATCCCGTTCTCACTTTCTGAGCATTAACCCCGGCAATAGAACATAACATTCTCTGCGCAAGCTGATCTTTAGACATTTCAAGACTAAAAAAAACACATGGAAGTTTTTCAACAACTCCGGCATGTTCCAACATTGATATTGCCAATGCACTTTTCCCCATGGAAGGCCTTCCGGCAAGAACGATGAGATCAGATTTCTGAAGCCCTGCAGTTATCATATCCAAGTCATGAAACCCTGTCGGAACACCTGTAATATTGTCTTTTCGCTGATACAACCTGTCAATTGTTTCAATGCTGTCTTTAACAATATCTTTCATCTCCGAGATACGGGACTCTCTTTTCTGAACAGAAGTTATATCAAATATAAGTTTTTCGGCCCGGTCAAGCAGTTCTTCGACTTCTCCCGCGGGTTCAAAACTTTCTGCTACAATATTAGTTGCCGTATTAATAAGGCTTCTTAACAAGAATTTCTCTCTTACAATTTTTGTATAATGGTCAATATTGGCCGCAGTTGGTATGCTATTGGCTAATTCTGCGATATAACCATGTCCGCCGACTTTATCCAATAGATCTCTTTTTTTGAGTTCTTCGATCAGCGTCACCATATCAACAGCTTCGTTACTGTCATACAGCTTTACAATAGCACTGAAGATCGTCTTATTCGCCTCTTTATAGAAAGCGTCTTCCTCCAGGAATTCAACTGCTTTGGCAATCGCTTCCCTGTCAAGAAGCATAGACCCCAAAACAGCAACCTCTGCTTCTATATTCTGTGGTGGAACTTTTTCGGTTAGATTTTTTGAAATCATAATATCAAAGTTCCATAAGAACTTTTATTTTTTTACAACCCATACTTTGAGCTGCGCAGTTACCTCGGGATGAAGTTTAACATCAAGATTATACACCCCAAGTTTTTTTATTACTTCGTCCATAACTATTTTTCTCTTATCAAACTCTATTCCTTCTACTTTTAACACATCCATTATCATTTCGGAAGTAACAGATCCGAAAATTTTATCTTCTTCTCCGGCTTCTACGGGAATTGTGCATGAAACCGCTGCGATCTTTTCGGCAATCGCAGTGCACTCATTTTTTATCTTGTTCTCTCTCGTCTGTTTTTCCTTCTTTTTCTTTTCTACAAGTTGCACTGTTCCTTTAGTAGCCTCAACTGCAAAGTTTTGCGGAAGAAGAAAATTCCGGGCATACCCGTCTTTAACTTTTAATTCGTCACCGACAGAACCCAAATTGTCAATATCTTTTAATAAAATTACTTTCACTATACACTCCTTATGATCTTCTTTGCTTTCTTTTGGAAAGTCCCTCTTTTATTTTAACAAACGGTAAAAAGGCAGCAAGTCTTGCTTTTTTAATCGCATTCGAAACCATGCGCTGGTGTTTAGCACAATTTCCGCTTATTCTGGAAGATATTATTCTTCCTTTTTCAGAAATGAATCTTCCCAACAAGCCAACATCTCTGTAATCTACGGACTCAACCTTATCTCTGCATAGACTGCAGGGCCTTTTTTTTAGCATTCTTTTTAACAAACTCGGGTTTTTTTTCTTCACTTTATTCTCTCCTTAACTAGTTTATCCGTTTATCCAGAACCTGACCGGAGCAAATGGTTCCGGGCTAGCTGCTAGTCTCCAGTTGTTTGAACTTATACTGGCCTATGTCAACTAGTTAAAATGGTATTTGATCTTCTGGGCTATCTCCAACATCTATTGTGTCGATCGCTCCGTAATCCGATCCGTTTCCTCCGCCTGCTGGTGCACTACCGGCAGGATTTTCTCCGGGCTTTCTGTCTGTTTTCGCACCTAAAAATTGAACGCTGGTAGCAACAACATCCAGAGCACTTCTTTTTTGATTGTCCGCAGTTTCCCACGTTCTAGACTTAAGCCTTCCTTCTACCAGAACAGATCTTCCCTTGCTTAAGTATTCCCCACAAGTCTCGGCCATTTTCCCCCAAACAACTACGCGTACAAATGAAGTGTCTTCCTTTTTCTGGCCGGTAGTATCCTTATATACCCTGTTAATCGCTAACGAAAAGTTAGCAACTGCAGATCCACTTGGCACATACCTGAGTTCCGGATCTCTGGTTAAATTCCCCATTAAAAAAACTTTATTTAAACTGGCCGCCATAACACTCTCCTTTTAATAAAGTTATTACTTTTTGCGAGATCCGAATAAAACTATACACTGCTATTCTTCTCGCAATATTTTTAATTTGTTCGGTCAATAAGAGTTCTTAATATATCTGTATTGATCCGAAACTGTCTCATCATTTTTGAGATACCCTCGGGAGCAGCATTAAAATTGATCTCGTAATATATGGCAAAAGTTTTTTTCTTAATGGGATACGCTAATTTCCTTTTACCCATAACATTTTCTTTCACGATATCACCAGAATGTGAGCTTATCACTTCTGATATTTTGCCCTTTACTTCCTCAATACCTTCTTCTTTTTCAGGGTCAATTATAAACAACCCCGAATACTCTCTTCCATTTTCCATAATTTTACCACCAATTGTTTTTTTAGATATTAACACACATTAATTTCACATTCAACCAATTTAGTTCAAAGTTCATAATTTGTAGTTCAGAGTAAAAAACACCTAAAATTCTGCCTTCTTGTGCACTGCCTACGAACTCATAACTCATAAATACAAACTAATAGCTACGAACCATTATATCTATTCATTGCCTCTTTTGAACCTTCTTTTATCCAAAGTTCAACACATCCAACCGCATCTTCTATTGTGTATTTGAGATCTTTTTTGTCTTTACGAGAAAATCTCGATAAAACAAAACTTGACGGATCCCCTTTTTCCGGTAATACGCCAATGCCCAATTTCAGCCTGGCAAAATCTTTGCCGAGCAGCTCGATTATAGAACTCAAACCATTATGCCCACCGGAAGAACCCTTTTCTCTAAGTCTGATCTGTCCTATCGGTAGATTAAAATCATCTGCAACAACAAGCAGATCTTCTATTTTGTCTGATCTATCAGCATAAACTGCTTTTACAGCCTCTCCCGAAAGGTTCATATATGTCAAAGATTTAAACAGAACAGTTTCAAGCCCTTTTATCCTGCCGCTACCGCATAATCCTCTATATAATTTCTTTTTTACTGAAATTCTATATTTTTTCGCCAGTGCATCTATCACCATAAACCCAATATTGTGCCTAGTATTCTTGTATAATATCCCCGGATTCCCAAGTCCTACAATAATTTTCATAATTATGTTACAAAAATAAAAATGCAATAGTGTGTTGCAATACACCCCTACAGCATTTATCCTTCGGCCTTTGCTTCCCCTTCTGCAGGAACATCTTCCTCGTCTTTTTTGCCCTTCTGGATAACTTCCGGTTCAACTCCTTCTGCTCCTTCTTCTGTCTCTTCAACAGTTTCTTCCTCTTCCGCCTTCGGAGGAGTTACCGTAACTATAACCTGTTCAGGATCACCAAGAAATTTAACATCATTTATATCTGCTATATCTTTAAGATGTATCGCATCACCTATTCTTAGCTTATCAACCTGTAAATTTATATGCTCAGGAATAGCCGTGGGGAAACATTCTATTTCAATTTCCCATTCGATCTGAGCAAGAATACCCTTTTCTTCCGTAACCCCTACAGCTTCGCCTTTAAGAACAACCGGAACTTTCACTTTTAGTTTTTCCTTAAGAGAGATCTCATGAAAATCTATATGAAAAAACTGGTCGCTAATAGGCTCGAGCTGAACTTCCTGAACTATTACTGTTTTCTCTATAAGGTTGTCGCTTTCGCCCTTAATGTTCATCGTTATAATGGCATTTTCACCGGCTTCAGTATGCACAGCGCTCCAAAGTTCCTTGGCATCAACTTGTACGTTTGCCCCAGCCTTACCACCCTTATACACAACAGCTGGTATCATTCCCTGTTCGCGAATATGTTTAGCCCCGCTTTTCCCAAGTTCGGTTCTACTTACCGCATTTAAAATAACCTTTTCCATTTCTATATCACTCCTTCTTTTCATTCTTCTTTCTATAGTCTATATTATTCAAATAGTGCGCTTATTGATTCTTCATTATGTATTCTTCTGATTGCTTCTGCCAACAACGGTGCAACTGAAAGCTGCTTGATCTTTTTATGTTTTTTTTCGTCCGATATTGGTATAGTATCTGTAACAACCAGTTCCTTTATTTTTGATTTTTCAAGCCTTTCCATAGCCGGTCCACACAGAACAGGATGAGTTATCGCGGCATAAATGTCTTTTGCTCCGTTAGCTTTTAGGGCTTCAGCTGCTTCCGTTAAACTACCCGCTGTTGCTACTATATCATCCACAAGAATAACATTTTTTCCTTCAACATCTCCCATTAAATGCATTACCTCTGCTTCAACATCACTTTTTCGACGTTTATCAACTATAGCAAGTCCCGCTTCAAATCTTTTAGCATATGCTCGTGCCATTTTTATTCCGCCTACATCTGGAGATACAATAACTACATCTGTAAGGTTTTTAGCTTTAAAATAGTCCCCAAAAACACTTACCGCATAAAGATGATCAAGTGGAATATCAAAAAATCCCTGTACCTGCCCGGCATGCAGATCTATTGTGATTATTCTGTTCGCCCCCGCACGGGTCAATAAATTAGCAACTAACTTAGCAGTGATCGGAACTCTCGGCTGATCTTTCCTGTCCTGTCTTGCATATCCGAAATACGGCAGTACCGCTGTAATTCTTCTTGCCGAAGACCTTTTTAAAGCATCAATGATTATTAAAAGTTCCATAAGATTTTCATTAGCCGGAGAACATGTGGACTGCACAACAAAAATATCTTTTCCTCTAACGTTTTGATTGATCTTAATGCGTGTTTCCTCATCACGAAACCGGCTTACCTTCATCTCTCCTAAAGAAACTCCGAGAGAATTGCATATGCCGACCGCAAGTTCGGGATTCGCGCTGCCTGTAAAAACCGTGGTTTTCTCCATTTTTTCTCCCTTTTTATGCTTTATGTAGGGGCACGGCGTGCCGTGCCCCTACTATTTTATTTCTTCTTAAACGTTCTGGCAGGAATACCTATAACTGTTTCTCCTGCCGAAACATTTTTGTTTTTAGTAACTACGCTTCCAGCTCCGACTTTTGCTTTTTTCCCGACTTTTACAGGAGCGATCAAAGTAACGCCCACTCCGATAAAAACACCGTTTTCAATAACTGTCTTATTTTTATTTTTGCCATCGTAATTGGCTGTAATAGTGCCTGCACCAATATTAACGTTTTTCCCTACGATAGTATCCCCAAGATATGTATGATGTTTAACCCTGGATCCCTCTCCTATACTTGAACGTACTGTTTCCACAAAATTGCCTATTTCAACGTTTCTTGCTATCTTTGTTCCGGAACGTATCCGTGCAAAGGGACCGATTTTACAACCTTCGCCTATTTTTACATCCGCTTCTACAACGGTATTTGAATAAATGATCGTATCCCTTTTTACCAAAGCGGTTTCATCTATACATGTTGTTCGAGGATCTGTAATTGTAACCCCCGAACGCATAAGCTTCTCTATGGTTTTACTGTTTATCGCCTCATTTGCCATAGCCAATTCTTTTCTGGAATTTATGCCTATGCTCTGCTGAAATTCACAGGATCTAGATACAACTTTATTTTTATTTGTCGACAGAATTCTCACTATGTCTGTTAGATAAAATTCCTTTTTCTTTTTATTCTGTTTAATAAGATCTATATGGTCATTTAACGTTTTCTTGTTAAAGCAATATGTTCCTACATTAATCTCATTTATTTTTCTCTGATCCTCTGAAGCGTCTTTTTCTTCAACAATTTCTACAATCGCGTTATTGCCCCCTCTTACAATTCTCCCGTAAGAAAAAGGATTATCTGCAACAGATGTCAATACCGTGCATGCATTATTCCCATACAGATGTTTTTTTATTAACGCTTTATACGTTCTATTTTCAATGAGCGGCGTGTCTCCACATGTTACCAATATATGGTTTTTTGCTTTTTTATATTTCTTAATTGCCTGTTTAACCGCATCTCCGCTTCCCAAAAGATCGGTCTGTCTTACACATTTTATTCTATCGGCAAACAACGCTTCTACCTGATGCGCTTTATACCCCAGAACAACTACGATATCTTCAATTCCGGCATTTTCAAGATTTTCAACAACTCTTTCTAAAAGAGTTTTCGACCCTATACGGTGTAATACTTTAGGCGTAACCGATTTCATTCTTGTTCCAAGACCCGCTGCAAGTATAATCGCCGTAACATCTTTCATAATCGTATCCTGTTCTTAAATTCTACTTTCGCAAAATTTGGCTGGCGGGCAAGGATTTGAACCCTGACGCGCAGCACCAAAAGCTGCTGTGCTACCATTACACTACCCGCCAATATATCAATCTGTCAATTGGCGCAAATTTCCCGCCTAAATTTTTTTTATTTCTATCTTCTACGGCAGACTCCACAACTTACAGCGCTATGTCCTGTGAATCATCTATAAGCGTAGGCTCAATAGGATAAGGCGCTTCCGGTTGCTTTTCTTCCGGAGCTTTTTCAGGTTCCGGCTTTACTTCTTCCGGAACTTTTTCAGGTTCCGCTTTTACTTCTTCCGGAACTTTTTCAGGTTCCGCTTTTACTTCTTCCGGAGCTTTGTTTTCTGTCTTCTCCGGTCTTACGAATGCTGATTTTTCAGAATGTTGTCCTGCCTGCGAATTAAACGCCTCTAAAATCTTGTCCTGTATATAAACCCTACATTCCTGAGATATAGGATGTGCAATATCCATATGGTTATTATGCTTCTCATCGCCGCCTTCTTTTACTGCTTCCTGTCTACCCATCTCAGCTCCACACTGATTACAATATTTACTTCCCACAACATTCTTGAAACGGCATTTAGGACAAAAGATCATAGCTTTTCTTGACGGCATCGCAACAAAAAAACCGTTATTCCCCTGAATAACCTTAACATTACGGACTACAAACCAATCATCAAATGTCATTGTAGCAAAAGCTTTCAGTTTTCCGTCCTTGCTTTCCGTAGGAAAAATCCTTACTTCGGTAATTTTCATTCTACTTTCCTCCTTGCTTTATTCCTTAAGATGTTTCAAATCTATGTAAAACAGAACTCAGAGAACAAAGTACAGGGAACAAGATCATGGTACAGCTCCGTCCTTCTGTACTTTATCATCTGTTTGCTGTGCTTTTTTTTAATACGTATGCGTTACCAAAATTTTCCATTTATTTTCTTCAGAAAACACTTTTCTTAGTCTTTCTGCAGCTTTTTCAACGTTTTTTTCATCATAAACGCCAAAACAAGTGGGCCCGCTTCCAGACAAAAGAACTCCTTTTGCACCTGAATTTTTCAGCTCCAAAAGCACTTTTTTTAAAACCGGAAAATCACGTAATACTATTAGCTGCAAATCGTTATAAAGATTTTTTGAGATAGCTTCCGCAATATCCCTGTCTGAAAAAGTGCTGACCATTCTATCAATCGACCTCTCCTTTGTCAAGTCAAAAGGAAAGATTTTCCCATATACGTCTTTTGTTGATACTTCAAACGCCGGATTAACGAGAATATGCCACAATTTGGCTTTTGTATTAATATGCCTTATTATGTCCCCTCTGCCTTTCCCTTGTCCAAAACTATTTTCACTTATAAAGAAAGGAACATCCGCCCCTAGCTTGGAACCTATATCAAAAAGCTCATCTTTTTCTAAGGGATTACCTGCTAGCTTGTTTAATCCCATTAAGATTGTTGCTACATCGCTTGATCCTCCGCCCAAGCCTGCTCCTACAGGTATATGTTTTTCTACAAAAATATCGAAATTTAGTTCGCTTCCTGAAGCTTTTGTAAAAAGGCTGACCGTGCGCCCCATTAGACTCCCGCCGTTTACAAAAATACCCGGATCGTTACAAGCTATTTTTCCTGAACTATTTACAACTTCAATGGATATTTTGTCATATAATGAAATACGTTCAAAAACTGTTTCTATTTCATGATATCCATCGTCTCTTTTATGAATTACCTGAAGATAAAGATTCAGTTTGGCAGGAGCAATAAAATCCATGATGTTCCCCGTAGGTTTCCTAATTCGTAGCAGTAGGGGCACGGCGCGCCGTGCCCCTACGATATTATCTTTTTCCTTTTAATCAGTTTTTTTGCTTCTTCTACTATGTGTTTTTTTGTTAATCCAAAATACTCGAATAGTTCCTCAGGCGTACCGCTCGTTCCGAATACCCCTTGCACTCCAATGATTTTCATAGGAACAGGACTTTCCTGAACAACAACTTCACTTACCGCACTACCCATACCTGCATATACCGTATGTTCCTCCGCAGTTAGAATAGCCCCTGTTTCGCGAGCAGCCTTAACGATAACCTCTTTATCAATCGGTTTTGCTGTGTGCAAGTTAATAACTCTGGCTTCAATACCTTTTTCACTCAAAACAGCAGCTGCTTCCAATGATTCCCCCACAAGATGTCCACAGGCAATAATTGTAAGATCTGTTCCCTCTCTCATAACTGATGCTTTCCCTATTGTAAATCCCTCATTATTGTCAAGTATCGGCATTTTAGCCCGCCCCAATCGTAAGTATACAGGGCCCGGTAAATCCGCCGCCTGTATTGTAGCTTCAAAAGCCTCGTTATAATCCGCGGGAACAACAACCGTCATATTAGGTATAATTCTCATTAAAGCAATTTCTTCAATTGCCTGATGCGTCGCGCCATCTCCGCCAACCGAAACGCCCCCATGAGTTCCAACTATATTGACGTTTAAATTCATATACGCAACCGAAACTCTGACCTGATCCCAAGCTCTTCCTGTTGCAAACGCACCAAAAGTAGATGCAAATGGGATTTTACCGGAAAGTGCAAATCCTGCAGCAACGCTTATCATGTCCTGTTCCGCCACTCCATGATTAATAAACCTATCCGGATACTTTTCTTTAAACCAATGCGCCCTGACCGACTCTGTAAGATCAGCCGATAAAACCACAACATCTTTATTTTTTTCGCCCAGCGCTACCAGTGCTTTCCCAAAACCATCTCTGGTCGATGCGCTTTTCACTTCTTTCTGTGCCATTAATTTCTCCTTCTTTTTCAGGAATTTAGGAAAATAGGTATACACCCTAATCCCAAAAATAAAACTTTCACACTTCCTTAATTAGAATTAATTATCTGTTTCTTAATTCCTGTTCTTCATTTTAACATTCAATGGCAACTATCCACTAAAAGTATCCTTCAGATACATCAACTATTTCTATTATTGGTAGTTTTTTTTCTGTAAAATTAAAAAGATCCTTTGCTTTAACAGTAAGCACCACATTCTCTAATTGATCTTCAAGTAAAAGCAGATCGAAATCTTCATATTTATACCCGCTTACCACAGTGTCCACTATCCCAATAATTTCTTTTGTTTTTTCCTGCCGCAAAACATTCACCGGAAGGCTTACTGTTTGGTCATCGATCTTAAACCTCACTGTAATAACCTTTATCCCTTCGTTTACAGTAAAAAGTCCTTCGGAACTTATAAATCTAAATTTCGTTTTTAAATCTTCCTCTGACCGAAATTCTATCTTTATTCTATTTGCTATTTGAGCGGCCAAAAATTCCTGCATGGAAATATTTTTTAGATAAAAACTCCCTCGCCAATATCCTATGTCACTTAATCTTGTTGGAAGACTACGAAAAAAATCATCAAGAATATTCTGACGTATTTCGTCTTCTACTTTCATCTTATCAAAAATACGTTCTATCGATTTTTCTTTTTTAGCTTGCGGAGTTAAATTAATACTGAATAATGTGCGTCTAAAAGATTCGCTTCTAGAAATATAACGGAACATACTTCGCTTTACATCATCGACATATTTAATAATAACAACCTGCAGTTCCGGAAGCCTTATATCTTGAGTTATAACACAATAGAATTTAATGTCTGCGTCCGTACTGAGCACAACTCTTGAAGCAATAGTAACAAGATCCGTTATAGTGTCCCATGATTTCTCGCTTATTTGCAGACTGGGCTCTAACAGCCCTTCCATTTTGTAATATATGCCCATTGTCGACCCAATGACGGTCACATCAACATCCATATCGTACTCTGTCTTACACACTGTTTTCACGACAGCAGGGAGATTTTTTTTGGGATATGTAGGGTCACATCCTTCGAGAGAAAAAAGAACAAGTGCGGCCGTTATACAAGCGCACAAAGAACTTGAAAACCATTTTCTTCCGTGAATTCTAAGCATGTCAATCCTAGGCTTTGATTTCACCCTTCTCATCAATAAAATTTTCTTCCTTGTAACCATACTCTGCAAAAATAGCAATGATTTCATCGTATTCCAATTCTTCTCTTTCCAACAATTCTTTTGCAAATCTATCAAGGAGTTCAGATTTATCCCGGAGCAGATCCTCCACTTCTTTCAAACATCTATTTAGGATTTCCTGTGTATCCTTATTTAAAGTCAATCTGATATCTTCCGAAAGTTGGTCTTTCGGAACTTCATTATAAGATCCGACCAAACCGCTCTCACCCATACCCCAGACCCATACCATCATATGTGCGACTATCATTGCCTGCGAAAAATCACTGCCTTTGCCTCCTCCAACACCTGTTGTTGTCGTCTTGAATTTAGCTTTTTCGGCCACATACCCAGCGAGGGATATCATTATATCCGACAATAAATTTTCTTTACTTCTAGAATGCAGTTCTTCCTTCTCCGGAGACCAAACAACACCAAGAGTTCCTCTGCGTGGAATAATACTGGCTTTGAAAACACTTTTTGACGGGGCTTTTAAAAAAGTTGTTATCAAATGTCCTGACTCATGATACGCCGTCATCTCTTTTTCTTTTGGAGTAACTGTTAGGTGATACTTAATTCCAAGATCAACCCTTTCAAAAGCTTCGCTTATTTCTTTTAACCCAATCTCTTTTTTCTTGTTCCTGGTTGCGATCAGAGCAGATTCTTTAATAATATTTGCAATATCCGCAGGAGTCTTGCCTACGGCACGCCTTGCAAGCCGACCGGTATCTAAAACATTTTCCGCTTTCACCTTGTTGAGATAAAAATCAAACAACAATTTTCTGTCTTCCTGCGAAGGTTTAGTTATGATGAGTTTTCTGTCAAATCGACCAGGCCGTAACAGTGCTCCGTCCATCTGATCTTCAGGAGCATTTGTCGCCCCAATAACGACAATATTGTTTTCCGATCCCTTTAACCCATCCATCTCGGCAAGAAGCTGATTCAAGGTACTATTGGTTTCCTGTGACCCCCCAAAACTGAATGTCCTAGTTCTTCCTATGGCATCAATTTCATCGATAAATATAATACATCCGCCAAAACCGTATGCTAAGTTCCGGGCTTTCTTAAAAAGCTTTCTCACCTTTGAAGCTCCTACACCAACAAAAATTTCGACAAACTCACTTCCTGACATTGAGATAAACGGCAAATCCGCTTCAGTGGCTATAGCCTTTGCCATATAGGTCTTCCCGCATCCCGGAGGCCCAAGCATGAGAAGCCCTTTAACAACACTCCCACCCATTTTTGTCACCTGGGCCCTATCCTTGACCAACTGAACAACTTCCCTAGCCTCCAGTTTCGCGTCATGCATCCCTACAACATCATCCCAGGAAATTGAAACATCTCTGCCTTTGATAGATGCTTTCTCAAGTTTTGCAAAACCGCCGCGCATAAATGATAGGTACATGAAAACAAAAACCCCAGCATGCACAAATCCTAAAATGATCTGCATCGGCATAGTCGCTAAAGTCATTCTTCTGTAAAAAGACTCCAGCTGCATCATACCAAATATTGTCGCCCCGATAAGAACCACCATTACCACTAAAACAATGATAATAACTTTACGTTCCCTCAAGTACATTATCAATTTTCTTTTCAACAGTAGAGCCATAGTGTTCTCCTTTTTTTCAGGAATTTAGATATTTAGGAGCCTTCTGCAATACCTTAATCCCGAATTTGAATAACTTCTAATCTTAAAGTGTTAGGGGTATAGTAAATTTTCTAACCTAGTCCCTGACACCTAACACCTATACCCTATTTCAATGTTTTTTCTAGTTCATCCAGTTCTTTTAACGCTTTCTCCAGCTCTTCTTTTTTCGGTGCTACGCCGTGCCAGCTAACTTGGTTCTCAATAAAAGAAACTCCTTTTCCTTTTACTGTATGAGCCATAACAAGCTGCGGTTTATCTTTTACTTCTCTCATCTCCATAAAAACTTTTTCCAATTCCCCTACATCGTGTCCATCAACTTCAGCAACATGCCATCCAAAGCTTTCCCATTTTTTTCGGTATTCCCCGGGGTGTTTTACTTCGCAACAAGCTCCGTCTATCTGCAAGCCATTATAGTCAACTATCCCGCATAAATTGCTTTGTCCATAATGTGCCGCGGTCATTGCCGCTTCCCAGATCTGCCCTTCATTTGTTTCACCATCTCCCATAAGACAATAAATTCTAGAGTCGATCTTATTCATATTATCGGCCATGGCCATACCTAATGCAACTGACAATCCCTGCCCCAATGATCCGCTTGATATTTCAAGTCCTGGCAATCCCCTCTGCGGATGCCCTTGAAGTCTGGATCCAAGTTTTCTTAAAGTTAAGAGCTCTTCTCGCGGGAAAAACCCTTTTTCGGCAAGAATTCCATAGACTGCAGGGCATGCATGCCCTTTGGAAAGTATAAACTTATCTCTTTTTTCCCAATTATGATTTTTTGGATCGACATTAAGTATCCTATAATACAAAACAACCAATATCTCCACCGTAGACAATGATCCCCCTGTATGCCCGCTTCCGGCTGCTTCAAGCATAGTCAAAATATCGCGTCTTAGTAAAATAGCTTTTCGTTTTAATTTGTTATGCTCTTTCGTCATATGTCCCTTTTCCTTTTTTATGTACTTTTTTACATAGTTAAGAGGCTTTCTGTAAATTTTTAAATTCTTTTATTTTTTCTTCCAGAACACCATTATCCGGATCAAACTTAAATGCTTTTTTCCAATAAATATTCGCTTTTTTCGCTTGCCCTAATACTGAAAAAATATCCCCTAAATGTTCCAAAACTACAGGATCTTCCGGAAGTTTTTCTAATGCTTTTTCCGTCACTTCAAGAGCTCTCTCTGTCTCTTTATTCTTTAAGTATGCCCATCCAAGACTATCAAGATACGCTCCGTTTTCAGGTTCGATCTCTAGCGCTATTTGTATTAACACGACCGCCCAATCAAGGTTGATCCCTTTTTCAGCATATGTATATCCCAGATAATTGTACACATCCGGAATTCTGCTTTCCGACGCAACAAGCATTTCCAATATTTTTATCGCCCGTTCTTCTTGCCCAGATTTCATCAAAGCTGACGCAAGCCTAAACTTGTACATTTCGTTTCCCGGATTTTTTTCTACGGCTATTGTATAACGTTCTGCTGCTTTTTTATTATTGCTTCTTATGGAGTCTAGATGCCCAAGACTTGCGTAAATAACCGCATCTGAAATGTTTTTACGCAAAGCTTCTTCTAATATTTCCTCGGCTTTATCTAAACGACCTTCTGTAAGATAAAGGCTAAAGATCCTTAGGTATGGATCCTTCGAAGAAACGTCCATCCTCATCATAATACGATTATGCTCTACTGTTTTTTTGGATTTTCCAGCCCCCTGATAAAGCTGTCCGAGCCTAATATGAGCATCTGTATATTCAGAGTTAATTTCTATGACTTTTTTATACTGTTTGACCGCTTCAGAATTGTTTCTATCTGTTTCATATATCATCCCCAAAAACATCCGGGCATCAATATATTCAGTATCAATCTGTATCGCTTTTTGGAGATTTTCTTCGGCTTTTTTAAAAAGGTTTAATCTGCTGTAAATAACGCTAAGGTTGAAATATATGAAAGCATTGTCTTTTTTTGTTTCTAATATTCTTTCGTATGTTTCTGCAGCTCTATCCAGTTTGTGCTGCAAAAGATAAAGATCCGCTAAAAAGATAAGAACCGTAATATTCTCCGGATCTTTTTCGAGTGCTTTTTCGTGCAGTCTCTCAGCCTCCGGATAATTGCCTCCAACGGCCTGTACTGCTGCTAGAAGAAAATATGCTTTTGCATTTTCTGCGTCTAACGCAAGAGCTTTATTAAACACTTCCAGGGCTTTTTCGGTTTCTTTTTGGATCAATAAATCCGCACCGGCTTTAACGTAAACTTCAGATACCCGGTCATATTTTTCTATCGACAATAAATATTCACTAAGAGCTTTGTCTGTTTCCCCGTAATTATCATAAATTGTACCTGTAATATAATGTGCTAATGCATCCGAAAAATCCCGGATTTTAGAAACGTTCCGCCTCAAAGGATCAACTCTAACGGTTTCTGCGACACCCTCTCCTTCAATACAAAACGAACAAAGTAAAGTACAGAATATTGTAATAAAAATGTTTCTACAGAAACAAATCAAATTTACGCCTTTCTCTTCTTGTGCCTGTCTCTTCGCATACGTTTTTTTCTTTTATGTCGTTTAACTTTTTTGATTTTTCTTTTCTTACCACACGGCATGATTTCTCTACACCTCCTTTTAGCCTCTAATCAGTATTTGTTATAATCTACTTCAATAGATAACTTTGTTTAATGGATACTCTATAATTCCCTTTGCTCCAGCCTGCTTAAGCTTAGGGATTAGTTTTTTAACGTCCTCTTCATCAATAATTGTCTCGATATCAACCCAGTCTTTATCAAACAACTGTGCTATCGTCGGGGTATTTATTGACGGTAAAATTTTAGCGATTTTTTCTGCATTCTCTTTTCGCGCGTTCATTTTTAACCCAACTTTACCCTCAGCTTGTATCGCGCCTTTTATAAGCATTACAAGCTGTTCAATTTTTTTCTTTTTCTTAGGATTTTTCCACGCAGCTTTATTTACAATAAACTGTGTTGTAGATTCACAAACGGTCTCAAGTATTTTTAAATCGTTTGCCCTTAAGCTTGATCCTGTTTCGGTAACTTCTACTATCGCATCTATCCCCATTTTAGGTTTCACTTCGGTCGCACCCCAGCTGAACTCAACGTCAGCCTTCACTCCCTTTTTCTTGAGATACCTATTGGTCACTTTGACAAGCTCAGTCGCGATCTTTTTACCCTGAAGATCTTTTGCGCTTTTTATTTTAGAGTCCTCTGGAACCGCCAACACCCATTTTACAGGCTTCATGCTTCTTTTAGCATAAATAAGTTCCGCAACTCTTTCAACTTTAGAATCGTTCTCTTCTATCCAGTCATTCCCAGTTATTCCGCAATCAATTATTCCATCTTCAACATATCTTGACATTTCCTGGGCCCTGAAAAGCACCGGTTCTATTTCTTCATCATCAATACTCGGGAAATATGATCTAGAAGAAGCTTCAATTTTAAATCCGGCTTTTTCAAACAATCGAATCGTAGCCTCCTGAAGACTCCCCTTTGGTATTCCTAATTTTAGTTTTTTTGTATCCATATTTACCTCAATTTCAGTTCAACATTATTGTGTAGAGAAAAAAATCCCCTTCGTTAATCTTCAAAGATCTTTTCAGAACTGCTGAAAAGAATAAATCCCCTTTTTCCATTAACATACCGCATAACATATACAAAAAATCAGAGTAGATTTTATATCAATACTAATATATAGTCAAGCGATTAGATAAACTGTGGAATAAAGAGCTCTCGTTGACAGACCAACGGGGTTTCTTTGTCTTTTCTGATTAGATACGCTTTACATAATTCAATTATGCTGTATACTATCGTTTGAGAGGTTAATAGTATGACAAAATTATATCAAGAATGCAATATTTGCGGAGGGAAAGGGGCAATTATCGGCTCAAAAAGAGACGTAAAAGTGCTCCAATGTCCAGAATGCTCCTTTTTGTGGAAAGATCCTGAGACTCTCTCCGAAAATTATTGGAAAACCTGGAAAAAAGAGGTAGCAATTGGAGAAGATTTTCGTAACCAAACCGATATTTTCAAGCACAGAATTAATACCCTCAAGAAACATTCCAAGACTAAAATCAATAAAATATTGGACTTAGGCTGCGGCAAAGGAAATCTTGTATATTTTTTAAGAAACAATGGCTATGAGGCATACGGTTGTGACATACACCCCGAAACTCCAAATGACCCTTATTTCTTTCACCAAAAATTAGCCTCCATGCCTATCGACAATTTTGATTTAATAATCAGCGTAGAGACTTTCGAACATTTAGCCAATCCCAAGCATATGATGCAACTCCTCGCAGAAAAAACTAAGCCCGGAGGCCTTTTATGCATACAAACACATTACACGCATACTAAGACTCTTTTTGGATGGGGATATTTTAATTATGCAGAACACGTCTCTTTTTATCCACCAAAAGCCATGCGAAAGCTAATGAAAAATGTTGGCGTTGATCTTATCCACTACGATAAAAAGAAACAACCTTTCTATTTAAGCGGTTTCTTGGCTAGAAACCTTGTACATCTATGGTGCAGATTTTTCCCTTTTTCATTTAAAGATTTTGTCTGGAAAGCCTTTAATAGACCACGTATAGGACAATACGAAGATGTAAACAAGAAAAAGGCTTATCTAAAGGACATGCTGAAAATAGCAAATTGTGTTTACATCGGCCGAAAGCTATAACCTTTCTTTAACAAAACTATCAGCTCCTCTTCCCAATAAAAGTGCAATTCATCTTCAACAATATATCCTTGACCCAATCGGTGCATTCTGCAGATTTTAATTTTTTCCCAAATACTTTCCGAAGAGTTTCGAGCAAAATTGAACAGAATTTTTTGTATAAAAAATTCCTTTGAATAAAATCAGGTACTATTATATGTGAAAAATGTATTATCCTTCGCCCGGTCCATACTGCGTTTTTCAGTTGAACCCTATTGTCGAAGTCGATCAGATCAATACTTTTTGTTTTCATTAATTTCTCCATTGATCTAGGACTGAAAAATGATATGTGGTTCGCTTTATCAAAGTACCCCCAGCCGAACAAGCTATCTGAATGAGTGAACTGTGTTTCAAGATATATTATCCCACCTTTTTTAGTTCGATCAGATAAGTGCCGCATAACAGTCGACACATCCTCGATATGCTCAAAGGTTTCGCTGCTGAAAATTATATCGAAATCATGTCCTTGCAATTTTCCAATATCCGTTTTAAAAAAATATGGTTTATCCGGTATGCTATCGCCAATATCACATCCAAAAGCATCATAATTCTGTTTTTTTAAAAATTCTACGAATTCTCCTTTACCGCATCCAAAGTCTAGTATCTTACGAGAAGACCCTGAAATAAATTTATTAATTCTATCCATTCTGTGTTTAAAAACTGACTCTTGATTACGTAAATCGAAGGATTTTGATGTGCCGTACTGCCATGTCTCATAATAATCACTTGGAAGAGAATAAATGTCTTTCCACAAAAAGGAGCATTCTGGACATTGAAGCACTTTTACGCCTTTTTTATAACCAAGGATTTTCCCCGAAGACCCACAAATGTTGCATATGTATTTATTTTCGTTATTCATGACCATCCTTCAACAACTCTTTATCCCTTTTTATCATCCGGGATTCATTCCCGGATCAAAGAATGGGCTTTTAAGAATGCAAGAACGTAATCGCCGCTCTTTCAACTGCAAGAGCTCTTAAAAAGGCCTCCTGTAAGGTGCTGCCTACCGAAAGAACCCCATGTTTCTTTAAAAGAACAGCATTTGCTCCTTTTTTGATCGCTTCAGCGACAATCTCAGCCAGTTCTTGTGATCCTGGTTCTATATACTCTATAACCGGAACAGGTGTTATTAGCAAATACTCAAGTTCATATGACACTTTTTCCAAAACATCTATCCTGTTTGCGACAGCAATGGCATAAGGTGAATGAGTATGAATAATCGCTTTAACTTCTTCTCTTGTTTTATAAACAGCAATATGCATCGGATATTCAGAACTCATAATCTCTTTATTCCGTGCTATTGCTTCCGGGGATAACCCCACTTCTAAAAAACTATCTTCATCCGCACAAGACATATTAACGCCTTTTTTCTTTATTTGAACAACATCTTTCCCGGCTTCTTTAACACTTATATTCCCACCGGAACCTATGACTAAGTTATTTAAATGAAGTAACTTACTATATTTTATCATTTCTTCTTTTGCATTCATGTTCCCTCCTATTTTCATCAGTTTATCATACCCGGTCTTATAGGACAAGCGTATTCAATGTTATGTGCATGTAGGGGACGCAAATCTGCGTCCCCTATAAATTTTATACTCACGGCACTATCCAATTACATGTAGGGGACGCAAATCTGCGTCCCCTACGAACTTTATAAAATCAGTTCCATCCAGGGATAAAACAAATTCTCCCGGTTTCCATAATCCATGATCCGTACCCCGAAACACATTTTCCTTGCTACAAAAGAAAATTTCCCTATAATATACTAATAATTTGTCCGTTTATACATAAACCGAAAGGATACATAACATGGTTCTCAATATCCTAAGAAGCAGAAAAGTAGCAAAAAGAGTTTTAATCGCGATGTTAATATTAATAATACCCGCTTTCGTTTTGTGGGGAGTAAATAGCTCAACCAACAAACCAAAGGTTATAGGCAAAATCAACGGGAAATCTGTTAAAATGAACGATTTCATGGAAAGCATGAACGGCATCAAGGCAGAACTTGTCCTAGTCTATTCAAATAATTACAAAATGATCAATCAATTCTGGAAAAATCAGGCTTTTGTAAATGCAAAAGCCTGGGAAAGACTTATCCTTCTTAATGCCGCAAAAAAACAAAAAATAAAAATATCAGACAAAGAAGTTATGGCTTTTATTATTCAACATCCCTTGTTTATCAAAAACGGACAATTTAATATGAAAACATATGATTTTATTATTCACAACAACTTCTCCTTCTCTCCGCATGAATTCGAAGAACTGATGCGAGATAACTTAATGGTTGAAGCTCTTAGAAAACAAATACTTTCTGGTTTCACATTATCAGATGATGAAGTTTATCAATATTATAAAAAAATGAATGACAAATTCGCTTTTTCTTATATTCTCGTATCTCCGGATTCTTTTGTGGATCAAATCTCAATACCTGAAGATACAGTCGAAAAATTTTATTTAGCGACTAAAGACAACTACTTTGATTCGGAAAAAATTGAAATAGAATATATAGAGTTTCCTTTTGCGTCTTTATCTGAAAAATCTCAAGCCGAACGTGTAGCTAAAGAGTTCCTTGCAAATTTAAATCCAATTTCGGATAAACTATCAGTGTTAGGAAAAACCCAAAACTTGAACTACAAAAACCCTGAACCGTTTTCACAAAATGATCCACTTCCCGGAATGAAATTTTCCAAAAATCTTCAGGAAAATATTTTTTTACTAAAAGAAGGTGAAGTGTCAGAACCCATAGTTCCCTATGAAGAAAAGGGAACAGTGTATATCGTTAGAAAAATTAAAAATATTCCAAAACAGATGAAAACGTTCGAAGATATAAAAGGTCCGATCCTTGATGCTCTCATTGAACAACAAAGCTTTACTCTTGCCGCAAAGCAGGCAAATGATATTTATTCGAACATTAACAATAACAGCACTTCTTTTGAAGACGCTGCAATAACAATAAATACTGAACTACAAAAGACTTTGCCCATTACGATAAATGATTATATTGAAAACATAGGTCCTGCAACTGAAATAGTAACCCTGGCAAGCGGTACTGCAAAAGGCATCGTGCTGCCTCCGATCAAAACAAAAAAAGGAGTGTTAGTTATTCGTATCGACGAGATACAACCTGCGAGTAACAAGGCTTTTGAGGAACAAAAACTAAACTTGCGCAAATTCCTCTCTTTTCAAAAAGAACAACAAATTACGGATAAATGGATAAAAGAAAACTCCAAAGATACAGAATTATTCGTTGCTCTTGACCAGAGGTAGGAAAGTGTCAAATTTTGCGTATCTAGAGGATAGAACATTAAGGAACCCTTATAACTGTCATCCCGGGCGAGAGCGTAAGCCCGAGACCCGGGATCTGGTAACGTTTGAACTCCCGGATACCGTCCTTTGGTCAATTCCGGGATAACAATTGAGAAGGAACTCCAAACACGCAAATATGGACAGTCTCAGAGATAGCGGTAGTTACAGGAACGAAGTCTTCTCACACTGATAATGGTTTAAAAATAGTAAAGGGCGCAGAAATCGCGCCCTTACGAAATTTTTTGATTGATTCCCACCTTTGCAGAAATCCCGGCAGTTTATGCTTATTCGAGGAATTTTTTAAGCTCATTCATAAAATGAGAAACATCTTTAAATCTACGATATACTGAAGCAAATCTTACATATGCAACTTCGTCAAGATTGTATAAATGCTCCATAACCATATTGCCAATTACGGTTGATTTTACTTCTTTGTCTACTTTTTTCTGTATTTCTCTCTCTACCGAATCAACAACTTGTTCAATTTGGTCCATACTAACAGGACATTTTTCACAAGCTTTTATTATTCCTGTTTTTATTCTTTCTCTGTCAAACTTCTTGCGAGTCCCGTCTCTCTTTACTACCATCATAGGCGCTTTCTCTATATACTCATAAGTTGTAAATCTTCTTTCGCATTTTAAACATTCGCGCCTTCTCCTGATGCTCAATCCTTCAGCACTCATACGCGAATCAATAACTTTATCTTCTACACTTTTACAAAATGGACACTTCATAATTTTACCACCGTTATTTTTACCTTTCCTTCGTTCAGAAACTCAACAGCAAGTTCATCAGGATAATCCCCTTCTATATAAACATGTTTGATCCCTACATTAATTATCATTTTAGCACATATACTGCAGGGCTGCGTAGTAACATATAGTGTTGCTCCGTCAAGACTCACGCCATGTCTAGCAGCCTGAAGAAAGGCATTCTGTTCTGCATGCAAAGCTCTACACAATTCATGCCGTTGTCCGGAAGGTACATTTAGTTTTTCTCTCAAACATCCGAGTTCGTCACAATGAGTTAGCCCTGAAGGCGCACCGTTATAACCTGTCGTTAGTATCTGTTTATTCTTAACTACAACTGCTCCAACTTTACGCCGCAAACAGGTGGATCTCCCCGATACTAGTTTTGCAATGCTTAAAAAATATTCATCCCAACTGGGCCGATTTATCCGAAACCCGGGATCCGGGGACTGGGTATCATTTTTTTTCGTTACCGGTTTTTTTGTCTTTGCCATAATAAATTCCTGTTCCTTGTAAATCTTTATTAGCCCTGTAGGGGCGGACACATGGGTCCGCCCCTACAGCTTGTCCATTTCATCAATTAAGTCCACGTATAACGGAAATGCGCTTAAAAATTCTTTGACTTCGTTTCGTATCGCTGAAAGTTTTTCATCTTCATTTCTTACGTTTAAAGCATTATCAATAAATTCTGCAACTTTTTTCATTTCCTGTTCTTTCATACCTCTGGTAGTCGCAGCAGGTGTTCCAAGACGAATACCGCTGGTAACAAACGGACTATTTGTATCAA
>Ga0307991_1000170_pt1 | contig 49193 bp, 51 predicted proteins | sample EllFjometagen131_FD_203146 | JGI IMG/M metagenome (GOLD analysis project Ga0307991, IMG submission 203146) | Marine microbial communities from Ellis Fjord, Antarctic Ocean - #131 | ecosystem: Environmental > Aquatic > Marine > Unclassified | place: Southern Ocean | collected 2014-10-08 | reverse complement strand
TTTCCGAATTTCTCCAAATTTTTTCTCATCTCTCAAAATCCTCGCAACTCTGAAAACTGCGGGATGCCTCAGTTTTCGAGGCTCGGATTTTGGAGGAGAAAAAACTTCGTTAAATTCCGATGTTAAATGAAATAATTTTTAGTGACTCAAAAGTCAAAGGGGGACAATTCAAAAAAACAAAAAAACGGAGGGGCTAGTCCTACGGACATTTTGGTTCACTTCGTTCGAAATATTTATATAACACCCTTACACAGTTTATATGTGATGACTCATAATGAAAGATGTAAAGAGTGTAAAAAGAGAATGTTCGAATTATTGTCTAAAAGTTATGGAAAAGTAGAACAAGATTATAATCTTCATTTATCTAATAAGCTAGATTCTTTTAAAGATAATCTTCAGTACACTAATTTACGAAAGATATTTACTTCATTGAAAAATCATAGAGGGTTTCAGAATTTTGTAAAAGCCAAAAATTTACCTAATGTTGATTTTTTTATTGTTAATCCTGGTTTCATAGTAGAATTTGATGAATCCCAACATTTTACTAAACCAAGGGAAATTGCATTAAAAAATTATCCCGCGAATTTAAAATTGGGATTTGACAAACAAAAATGGATAAAACATTGTGAAGATTTACACAAAAAAGATAATGACCCCCCTTATAGAGATGAACAAAGAGCATGGTATGATACTATGCGAGATTTTGCTCCGTTTATTCTAAATTTTATGCCAACTATAAGATTATTTGCAAAAGATCATGTTTGGTGTTCTTTTGACCCTGAAAATAGTGAAGATATTAAAAAGTTTAAAACAATTATTGGTGTGGGAAAATGAATAATTATAAAACCACAATTGTTCGTGATAGACCAACTTATGTTGGTAAAAAATTATTACTGATAAGCAAGAATAAGGATAAATTGTTTCAAACGAATGATCACTACTATATAGAAATAGATATAAATATTCATGGAGAATTATTTGTTTATAAATTCTCTGAAAATTTTAAAAGAATCAAAATTAATTTATCTCTAAGAAAAATTGGTGAAGATTTTTTAGGATTAAATGACCCGTCAGTTCCTCAAGTATTGAATTATATCATTCTTCCAGATATGGAAATAGAGAGAATATTTAATAATCTACGCTATAAATATCTTAAAGCAATTCAGTTGTCAAAATTTACTAATCCAAATAAATTTATCAGCGCCAAATATAATAATTCATTTCAAGCTTTAGCGGATATAAATGTATATCAAGGGAATACTAAAAAAAGAAAATCAAATGATTTTTTTTGGAGAAACGAAGGTTTTACCCAAACTGCAAAAGATAATATCAATTTTGATACTGAAAAAAAAGAATTAGGTTTTATAATTTCTTATTTGAGGCATTTAGAGGTAAATAACTTTAATAAGATTTATGCGGAACTAATTGCAATAAAACCAGGGTTTCACGAGCTTTTAATTCACGATGATTATTTTGATGATGATTCTATCCCTGATGGAATTGATAAAAGATCAAGAGTTTTTAGATTATTAAGAGGAATTGGAGATTTATCAAAGTTCCATATTAGTAAATTGCCTCAAGAAATTAATAATAAAAATTACTTGACTTATGCTTCTTGTAACATTACGGAAGGACCCTTTGTTTTTAGGAAAAGAATATCTGTTTCTTATTTTGAGGAAATAATAAAGGTAAAATCAAAGCAAGGTTTAGATAATCTCAATAATAATTTTCATTATCTTAATTATTGTGATAATCATTTGAACACAATTGAGAATCTCAATAAATTTTTATTAAAAGCTGAAAAGTTTAGATTTTTTATGTGAAAAACTTTCTCGTTCTTGATGTATTTTATCGAATGAACATTTTTTCCTCTAGGTTGAATTAATAAAAAACAAACTATTTAAATATAATAAAGTAAGTTTAAAGATTATGGGATTTTCAGATGGCTTTACAGAAGGAGAATTGAATATTAAAAAAAATAAAAATTCAATAGTTTATACACATAAAAATGCAAGAAAATCAAGTTTCAAGGTTATTGGAATTGGTTCCACAGGATATAAACTTATTAGAGCTTTGTATAACTTAAATAACAAAGAAATAGAGTTAATCTTAATAGATACACATAATAATGCCTGGTGGCAAAAATATGATAGAGCAATATGTATAGGGTTACAAGATTGTAAGGGATTGCCTGTATTTCATTTTAAAAAAGAAATAATTAACAAAGCAATAAATGACTCTGAACAAGATATCTTAAAAGTAATAGATAACTCTAAAAAAATATTTATTTTTGGGAAGAATGATTATTTAAGTAATAACTTTCTTGAATTTGTATTAGTAAAATTAGGAGAAAATAAAAATATTGAGATTAAACATATGTTTTTCTAAATAATAAATAGAGGTCATATGTAAGATTGATTAAAGTTTTTAAAAAAAATAAGATTTTGAATAATTAGATGTTCTTTTAAAAAAAGAACCAAAAATCCCCTCCTTAAAAAACAAAAAAAAAGAATTGTCCCCTCGCTTCTTGTTCTTGATGTATCGCATTCGCTCATTCGATAGAACGCCACTAAAAATTACTCTGCGGTTTGCTTCGCAAATCCTCGGGGACGGGTTGCACCCTTTCGCTACGCTCACCCTCATTTAACAAGGATCCCGATGTTAAACGTAATTGATTTAGTGTGCCTGTATACAAACATTTTTAGTATTCCAGTTTATTCAATAGATTATGATAAGTCTAGCATACCTAAAAGTAATCAAAATACTGTATTCTAAATTATCTGATTCTAATATTGAATGGTATATCACAGGAAAAACAAATTTAGCACTACAAGGAATTGCAATTGAACCCTCACATTTGGGAATTCTAATTCATGATACTGATTTAGATAAATTTTTGGGAATTTTTTCTGAATTTGAAAAATCTAAAATTATTGAATTAGATAATGGTGAATCAAAAGAATTCACGATGAATATTGAGGATATTAAAGTGATGGTTTGTGCAGAATACCCGCATGGTTCATATTGGATTGTAATGAAAGCTCCAATCTTATTAAAAATTGATAATATTCAAATTCCTTGTTTTTCCTTAGAATCAGATAGAGATGCATACGTTAAATTAGGTATGCTAGACAAAGTAAAAATAATAGATGACTTTTTAACGGCACACTAAATCAACTTCTCCGTTCCGCTTCGCTCCACTACGACCACGCTGCGCTCTCACTTCGTTCGGGACGTTTAACAGGAATTTCCCAAGTTATATGAAATTCTTTTTTCGGCACAAGTTTAATAAAGTCGGCAACTCTTTTTGATATGTATATGAAATCGAATAATGTAATAGTCAAAAATTCCCATATTGAAGGAAAAGGTGTGTTCGCACTTCGTGATTTTAAGGAAGGTGAAATAGTCTTGAATTGGGATACATCTCACAATTTGCCAAAAGAAATTGTTGATAAAATGTCCAACGAAGAAAAAAAATATATTTCTTTTTTAAATGGCAAATATGTGATAATGCAAGAACCTGAAAAATATGTAAATCACTCATGCGAACCAAATACTACTGCAAAAAATTTTTGTGATGTTGTCCTTAGAGATATAAAAAAAGGAGAAGAAATCACAGGCGATTATACTGAAGAGTTGCCTCCAGGCACATACATGAAATGTAATTGTGGAAGTAAAAAATGTAAAAAGATAATTCGCAGTTAAGTGCCGAAAAAAGAACTCAAGCCACGCTGTGCTCTCACTTCGTTCGGGTCATATAACAGCAATTCCCAAGTTAAATTCCATTTTTGCGTTGTCCCCGACGAGAAAATCGCGGGTAAACCGAAAATTCTAATAGTGGCGTCTTTCGTTTAAAGCCACTAAGAGAAACAAAAAAGAAATGTTTTGCATTTCTTATAACAATCTTTAAATGGTTGCTGTGCAGTAGCTCCTCTCCCAAATTTTTAATTATAAACAGAAATGGAATCAGGGGCTTAACGATAAATAAAATAGAACATTTCTGGGGCAGATGAATTTATGGAAATGTATGGGGATTAAATCAATATTAACATTATTTACTATTCCGATTATAAATAAGACATGGAAGCTATAACCATATGGTTCTTTTTCATCTATGAAAATCTCTCAGCCACATGTTAAAATAACTGAGTCCCATGTTCGATTTCCTAATTCAGCTACGGCGCATGGATTACCCACAATTATGCTTGGTAGGGGGAGTTTGGGTGTGTCTAACACAGCAAAAAACTCTATCCCCGTGCCTTCAATAAAATATTGGTCAGTTATAGTAATATTCCATCTTGTTGTGGCTGGCTTATTTAAATCGCGACTGCAGATTCCACTTGTGCCCACATATGCCCAATCAGGGCATGCAATTGGGTATAACTTAATACCTGGTTCTCCTAAAGATCCCCATGCAGCCCACAAATTAGAACATTTAGGCCCAGTAATGGTGCCAGACATTTCAACAGTACAAGTAATTTGGTTCTTATAAATTACCTTTTTAGATGTAGCAATCGCACTTTCTATCGTAACTGATGGAGAAATCTGCTCTTCAGACTGCTCGGATTTGGGTTTCTCATAAGACATGGTTGATTGCTGCTTCACACAACCACTTATAAAAACAAACCCCATAATAGCTAATAGCAAAATTATAAAACTGAGATATTTTGATTTCGTCATTGTATATTACTAAATCTTATACATGTATATAAATTTTTCTTTTCGTAAAAGCGAGCCCCAGAACCCATCAAAATAACATAAATTAAATCCCCCTATTCCTACTGAAATTTAGTCTGCCTTCAGCAGGAATGTATAGTAAATGTTTATAATAAAAAACTACAGACGCAACTGATTTTACGGCAACGCAAAAACTTTGCGGACGCAATTTTCCCACACTGCGTATGGGAAAAGAGTTTAACAGCTATTAAGAGGTAAAATTTCTGCAAGAAATTTTCCCAAAATGCTCACAAGTTCGCACTTCTCTTAATCGCGATGTTATACGAAATAATTTTTAGTAACTTTAATAGTAGGGGGACAATTTAAAAAACCGAATTAATATAATTGATTAATTATAAGATTATTTGAATAAGTTTCTATTAACTTAGAAAATTTTAGTCCAGTTGCATATGCTTTTGATAGAAATATTATTTCGTTCGATATATTCGAGTTTTTCATATGTACTTCCATGTTAATTTCTTTTTTATATGCTGATTCTACTAAAATTTTTGCTAATTCATTCCAATCAATTGTTCCTGAAAAAAGAAGTTTATGCTGATCAGTTTCCCCATCATTATCATGAAGATGGATAGAAATTAAACGATCTTTTAACTCTTTAAGTACATTTATTCCATTTCCAAGATTTCCATGTCCTGAATCATAACAAAAACCAAGAAAATCTGAATCATATTCAGATAGAAGTTTTTTTATTTCATTGCAATCTTTATCGTCATGATTATTTTCTAAAGCAATTCTAACATTATGTTTTTTTGCATATGGTTTTAACTCGTTTAGTGATTTGTACATTATATCCCAATATTCTTGTTTTTCATATTCATCAATTGGCTCAAGCTTTATATGGCTAATTATTACTTCAGACGATAATTTATTTGTCATAACTATCCTATTCTTAATAAGTTCTATACCTGCTGTTCTAATAGATTCATCTTTGGAAAGCCAATCATTTTCTTTTCCTTCTGAAGCATGTAAATCTAATACTTTAAGATTATATTTTTCCAATAATTTAATTATATTTTCTATTTCTAACTCAGAATAAAGGTAGTCTGTATTCCATTCATGACACCACATAATGTGGGTAAACCCTGCTTCAGATATTTTTTTAAGATAGGGTTCAGGATCCCCAATATTTTTTGAATAGTCGGTTGTAATAGCTAATCCTATGGTCATATTATTTCAAATATAATTATTGATTTAAATACTTTTGGGATACTTAAGTTTTTAAATTGTCCCTTAAATTCTGATTTTGGATAATCGCATTCACTCTTTTGATAAGACGCCACTAAAAATTACTCAAGGATACGCTGCGCTTTCGGGATTCGCCCTCACCCGCGCATAACAAGAGACCTGATGTTAAATGCAATATCCCTCAGAATCAGTACGAGTAAAACTTGATAGATTTTTAGATGTTTAAGAGAGGTTTCCTAAATAAATTGTTTCTTCCATATTTACTCCACTTGGATTAAATACATGTTTTTTAGGCTCTAATTTTTCTTGTTTATAGATTTAATCCTATTCAACTTTTTTAAATCCATTCCTTCAGCTTTTAAAAAACCAGTTATCAGTTCTGTTTTGCCATCTACATATGAATTAATATCATCAGTATATTTTTTTGCGAGTTCATATTTTAACTTACTATACTCTTCCAAGGCATCTTTATTATTTTGTAAATGTTTTTTAAGCAATAAATGATTTTTTAAATTTTCATTTCCAGATATGCAAACATATAAATTGTGTTTCATCCATTTAATATTTTGATTATCATTTGAATATTTAAATGCTTCACGACCTTTTACGCCCATATTTCCAATGTGGGTATATCCCACTCCTTCTAACAATTTTATTACCTTATTACTTCCCAGAGTATTACTCACAATGATGTCAATATCTAATATAGGCTTTGCCCACATTCCTTTAACTGATGTACTTCCTACATGGACAATTTTTGGATCAATATCTTTTAACAACTCTTTATAAAAGAACTTTGCTTTTTCAAATTCCTTTTTCCATTCTGGATTATACTTTTCAACTTTAATTAATTTCATTGTTATCCCTAATTAATTAGATAATCACACAATAATTTAAAGTTATTGATAACGATTAGAATATTATTCTATTTTTGCCCCATATTTTCTATTTTTTTAAAGATTTATTAGAAAACCTAAGGTTTTCCAACCCTTTCTCTTTGAACTTTCCCATAAATACTATTTTTAGATTCATCTTTGGCTCAGAACGGAAACCCCCTGGATAGCTTACGCTTAATGTTTTACTCTATGTGTTTTGTACTGATTCTTGCGGCATACTTCCCTCCCCCTACTTCGTAGGGGTCGGTGTACTTAACAAGCCCGATGTTAAGTTCAATTTGAGAGCTCTCGCAAGAAAGGGAGTGCCCGCAGTTGCTTCGCAATAGATAGTCTCGCAACTAGTTGCTCGAAATTATCATAGAAATCTATTCAACAAAATGAGGTTTATACTTTGCTTGTTTAAGAGTTCCCTCTTGTATTAATCTCCTAACTAATGGCAAATCTTCAATTCCTACTTTACCCACATATAGTGCATCAAAATCACCATCATTTGCTACAAATTCCTTAACTCTTCTATACCCCTCTAAATAAACATGATCTTTAATATACCCCCCTCCTCTATGTGCTCTGATTGCTAAGTTCCATGCTTGATCATTGGTTAAGTCATAACTCTTTAACCTATCATAAGTTTGTCTAAAATTCAAATCTTGGCAAATAGAATCTACAGCAATAACTCTAGCTGCATAATCTCTCATTGTTTCTTCGCTTGTATTTCCTGTCAATTCTTCAAAATATGAGCTTAATCCCTCTTCTGTTGGTAAATATCCTGGTAACCCTAGTGCAAATATCTTAAGAGGTTGTTCATAACCATTTGCAGCTCTTAAAACATGAACTCCTACCTCATGTACTTTTAATCTTTCAGGATCAATTTCAGCAAATTTTCTATCACTACAGACTGTGATTTTCTTTTCACTAACATAAACTGTAGTCAATTTTTTATCAGAGAATTCAACATTCCAATCTGTAACACCAGTATCAAATAAAGCTGTTTGTAAAGCATCTCTAACCCTTTCAGCAGGTACAGTTTTTACAGTTTCAATATTAGGAATTTGCCTTAATAATTCATCTGCATATGATACAAGTTGTTTACTTGGAGAACCATGGATTGTAATTGTAGCTTCTCTAACAATATCTTTATCTCTTCTATTAGCAATTATTCTATTTTCAAGCAAAGTATTCCTTTTCTTTCTTTCAAAAATCGCACCCAATTCGTCATCTGGTGTTTCAATTGATTCTAAATTTTTTTTAACTTCTTTATGATCATATTCTAAACCCCTATATGTAAAATGGGGATTTTGAACTCTATCAGCTAAGAATTCTTCCTTTTGGTCTTTTGCATTCATAGGTTCAATATAATAAAGAGGTTTAACACTCTTTGCGCTATCCATAAGTGTCTCGTCCAATGTATTCAAAGCTTGAATATTTGTTATTTTAATACCTCTTACATATAGGTTATATTACTTATTTATAAATATTTCTATTGTTAACTACTATATAGTAACTATAAGAACTAACTGGGCGGGCACTCTTAAATATTGTTTGCCTTTTAAAATATTGATAAAAAAGCTCGAGCTCTCAAACTCTGATTTTTGCCTTCGGCATTGTTGCACTAAAAATCAGGTCTTCCCATTGGTCAGACGAAACTAATAGGAATCCCTATGTTAAACTCAATTTTTTGGGGCAAAAATGGCGGAAAGGGCAAGAAGTATTTACCACTATTCAAGAACTACAACTGCGAAAGATTTAAATACCAATCCTAATTACATCAAACTATGATAGAAGTTTACCATATCTCAGAACCAAAACATATAGAATCAGTAATTGCTAATGGTCTAAAAACCTTACAAATTCAAGCAGATGAAAGATTAATAGATCTAAACAAACTTATTAAAGAGAAATGTCTTGATTGGTTAATTGCTGAAGAACTGCTTCCTTTTCGTTTATCTACAAATTATTTTAGATTAAATCAACCACCCAAACATATTCCATGGGTTTCAATCATAGTTGATGACAATCAAACAGATGTTGCAAATAATAATTTGGAGTACATGAATGCAGATGTGTACTTTGGCTCACGTATGCCCCTTTGTACTTTCTTATTAAGATCAGAAGGTAGAACTGAAAATCTTCATCCAATTACTGCTTCCCCTATTGAAAATGGACAAAAAATCAAACTTTCTACTAGGGGTGGAGAGATGATAGAAAGAACTTATTCTGCTGAAGTAATTGTACAGCAACCATGTATATTAGATTTTCATAGATATAATTTAGTTTGATTTTTTTGAAGGAAATAATTCTTGCCCTTAATTCTTTTAATTTGAACTTCGTTCTTGATATAATTTTGCCCAAAAAAAATTTCCCTAATGGGAGAACATAACAGAGATTCCCAAGTTAAACTCAATAAAAAAATCAGCTAAATATAGAAAGGGCAGGGATTCTTATTGTAGATGTTCTTCAAGACGGATATTCCTATAACTTACTTTGCCATCTCCAACTGTCAAAATTCCTGTTTGTCCAGCATCTAAATGTCCAGAATTCCAAAATAAATCAGTTACCAAATTTCCTTCAGAAACATGGTTTCCACAAGTATCATTTGCTCTGTGTCCACTTTCATGGAAATGACCACTAACCGCTTTATTTATTCCTAATTCTTCATAGAGTGATTTCAAATCTTTATTTCCTCTGTTTTCCTGTCTAATTTCAACCGGATAACCCGCTTGAATAATTTGCTGTGCAACCGGTAAAGGAAATACAGAACCTTGTTCAACATTATTCCCATTTAGATTAAATTTTTCTGTTGCTTCTCCAAATTCAGCCATGTCAACTGCATATTCAAGATTATCAAATTTTCTTGGGACATGACAAATAACAATACTTTTGTCAGGATTAGTTACTAATTTTCTTAAATCATTCATGTTGGCATATTGCATCGCTCCTTGAGCAATACCTTGCTGAATAGCACTAGCATATTGACCAAATTCTTCAAATTGCATTAATCCTTTTTGAGTTTGAATATATTTTCCACTTGGAATTTGTTCATGATTTCCTATTTGATACTCTCCACCACAAAGAAAATCTGAACCTGGCAAGAAAATTAGACTATGTCCTTTTTGTTCTGCTTTTGGAGTTTTAGTTGTATCAATTAGGTTAGAATATTTGTTTGCAAAAGCATCCATTACTGGACCAAAAGCAAGTAAAGTTTCATGGCTTCCGGGCTGAACATAAGATTCAAGTCCACTTTTTCCAATAGAATCAAGAATAAAGGCAACATAATTTTGACTATCTTCAAGGGTTTTTTGTTGATTTCCAATATCTCCATTTATTAGAAGTTTTTCCGCTCCTAATTTCTTCAAAACTTCAATAGCTGCTGGAACGATTTTGGGGTCTTGATGAACATCAGATATTATGCCATAATGTGTTTCATTTGCCATAATATATTGAGAAATCTCATACTTTATAAAGTTTTCTATTTTATTGTAACTTATTGGTAGTAATTAAACAAATCCCTGCCTTTAACGTTTTTACTATTGGTGCTTCGCACTTGATACGCCGATTTTTTTACTTTGAATTTTTCCTCCGCTTCGCTACGGAACGTTGCACTAAAATTCAATCCTTCGGAGAGTTTAACAGGAATTCCCAAGTTAATTATAATTGAGAAAAAAGCTAATTTGTGAAATGGGCAAAAATAAAACCGAAATGTTTATAAATGTGTTACTACTCTCAAATTTATAATTAAATTTGGAAACTAAAAATGAAAAAATCAATTGACGATCATTTCAAAAATTTTGATGAACAATTTTCCACCACAAAGAAGACTGTTAAAGCAGGATTCATTGGAGCGGGATTAGGTCTTGCTGCAGGTATTGCAGGAGGAATCTATCTTGGGGAATCAATTAATGATTATGTTGAAGTGCTTAAGCAAGCACCTGCCACAATCCAATATGCTGTTGATGCAGTTTCTGCTGTTGTTTGTGGCGGGGTTGGTGCAAGTATTGGTGGAGCTATTGCACAAGTACCAGGAATGTATAAATTGTTCAAGAAGTTTTAATTTTATTTTTGCTCTTTATTCTTTTTATTAATAATACTTCGTGTTTGATACACTTTTTTCTCAACTCTTCGGATTTCCTCCGCTTTGTTACGGAACGTTGCACTAAATTTTAGGTCTTCCCCTTGGTCAGACGAACTTAACAAGAATTCCTAAGTTATAATCAATTAAATTTAGAAACTTTTATTAAATAATAGATATTATATAATTTTATGCAAGAAGACAATAAATGGAAAATGGGATACTTAGGTTTCTTGGGTCTGTTGGCATTACCAACAAAAAATCATGGATTATTTGCTTTCTTTGCATTCTTTGCCTTTTTCTCCTTTAAAAAAAAGTAAGTTTCCAAATTTAACTCTTCCGAATTTTTTGACTTCGTCAAAAACCGTCTTGCAGACTATTCCTTGTTCCTAACGGAAGATTATAACAAGGATCCAGATGTTAAGTTCAATTAATTTAAAATAAGTAAAAGTTATAAAGTATCAAAAATATTGAACTTATATGGATTTTCAAAATAAAGAATTTGAATTGAAAACTTTAAAGAATGAAAATTTCACAGATAAATCTTTTAAAAATTCTAGTTTTATTGATTGTGTGTTTCAAGGTTGTAATTTATCAAACGTTAATTTAGTAAATACTAAGATTCAAAATTGTAATTTTAAAAATTGTAAAATATTAGGATTGAATTTTTCAAATTGTACTAAATTCCTATTTAGTTTTACTTTTGAAAATTGTCTGATTTCTATGTCTGATTTTTCTGATTTAGATTTGAAAGATACTATTTTTAAAAGTTGTCAGATATTTGACTGTCATTTTCTTAAAACAAATTTAATAAAGGTGGAATTTGAAGATTCAAATCTTAGAGGGAGTCGTTTTGAAAATGCCAATTTAAGTTTTGCATCATTCAAAACTGCTAAAAATTATAGCATAGATCCAAATCAGAACATTCTTAAAAAAACAAAGTTTTCAATTCCAGAAGTGGTTGGTTTATTAGATATTTTTGGTATAAAATTAGAATAAGCTTATCTTAAAGTAACTCTTAGAAATTTTTTTACTTCGTAAAAAACCGTCTTGCAGACTATTTCTTGTTCTCCATTTCATTCCGAAGAAACTAAAATCGCCAAGTTATAATCAATTTGAGTGGGGGCTTAAAGTGCTTTCTTTACAACTAGAACTAATTCAGGAAACTGTTTTTTATTCACATCTGCTCCAAAATGCCCTTTATCTTTATATTCATGATATTCTGCATTAACTTTTTCTTTGATGAATTTTGCTTGTTCAATGGGAATATATGGATCATCTTGTGATGCAAATATAACTATTTTCTTAGCATTATCTTTAATTTGATTCCATTTCCATGGTTCATCAAAATATCCACTTTTCTTTTCTAATTCATCTCCTAAATCTGTATAATACGCTCCGACAATTATTGCTAGTTTGCATTTGCTTTCTTCTAAGAATTTTAGAATTGCCGCTGCTCCAGATGAATGCCCTATTAAAATTGAATCTTCATCTGTGGATATTTTCTCTTTGATAAATGGAATCCAGATTTCTTTTCTTGCTAATTTTGGATCGGGCATATTTTCCGCTATAACTTCTAATCCAAGTTTTTCTAATTCATTTTTAACGTATTGATACCAATTACTTGTGATTGGAGTATCGTCGTTTCCTGGAATTATCATTGCTTTCATATCTAGTTGTAATAATTACGAATTATATAAATGTAACTCCCAAACTCAAACTCTGAAATTTCCCTTCGGGACGTTGCACTAAATTTCAGCCCTACTGGGATTATAACAGGAATCCCAAAGTTAATTGCAATTTTCAAAAATCCTAAAACATAGAAAGAAGGGGGACTTTTCTTAAAGATATTTAGAAACTGTGCTTAAATACTCTTGAACTTTTTTATTTGAAGCAATTCCGAAAGGAAAACCAGTCCAAACAAAAAACCTATTTTGTTCTTTCCCTTTTTCAATTCCGCTCACTTGTAACGCTGGAAACAAATTTCCTATTCTTATATTTGTCCCATCATAATCCATATGTTCTTGAATTGAACCCAAAGAATATCTTTTACTAAATTCATCTACTGGTTTTGCCTTATATCCCATTTCTTCAGCTGCTTTTATACAAGCTTGTTCAAGGGTTTTACCTGTTACTCTTTTTGGTAAATCTATTGGTATTGAAGTCATAACTTAATATAACCCATTAAATTATATAAATCTTTCGATTATTACCATTACAAAGTAAAAATTAGTGAAAAGTTCCCCCCTCTAAAATATTTGAATAAATTGGGCTTCGCTCTTGATGACGGATTTTTGAAAACTTCTTCATCGCTTCGCTCCTCGACCACGCTGCGCTCTCGCCTATCGGCTCGGGGGGTTTAACAAGGCCTGATGTTAAGTTCAATTATATTTAAGTTCTAAAAAAAGGAAATTTAATCCTGTGGACATGGTTGATTTCCTTTTATTTCAAATAAACTCTATAAAAGGGTCTTGCAGCAAAGATTATCAATGCTACTAAAAAATACCAAGGGTTTATAGATTGTATCAAGGTCATTGCAGCATGCCAGATTGTTATTAAAAACAAAATAAAAGCTACAGAAGCTAACTTACTCAAAACAACATCCCAAGAATCCATTTTCTTAATCTCATCTTTAAACACCATTTTTTACCTCCTTCCTGTTAATAAAGAGAAATATCTATTTAAAATTAACTAAATTCTAAAAAGGCAAAAGTTTTAAATAAGTAACTTAATCTTTTATTTTACTATGAAAATTCCAAAACATATTCAAGAAGCAATTAACAAGCAAGGATTACATATTTTGTCAACTTCAACAAAAGAGGGAATTCCAAATATTATTTATTTGAAATTTCTTAAAGTGTATAATGACAAACAAATTTTAATTGCTAATAATAAATTCTTTAAAACTGAAAAAAATTTATTTGAAAATCCAAATATTGCTTTTGTTGTTCTTGATAAAGAAAATAAAAAAGCATACCAAATCAAAGGAACTGCTGAGATTCATAAAGATGATAAAATATTTGAAGATGCTGCCAAATGGGTTAAAGAAAATAGATCAGGCTCAACAACTTATCCTAAATCTGCAGTAATTCTTAATGTAAAAGAAATTTATTGCGGAGCAGAAAAAATTTCTGAAGAATAAATACTGCGGACTAAAATCCACAGTATTTGAAAAAATTGTCAAAGATATTGTCATTCATCTGTAAACTAAAGTTTGTAGTATTCTGACAATTTTTGATAAAACTTTTGCCCAAGAAATATTTCTTCAAATGAAATTTATTCTTAATGTATGCCTTTTTCTCAACTCAAAGGGATGCTGTACTTTCGTCGCTAATGTTCGGGTCGGTTAACAGGAAGCGATGTTATATACAACTTAATTGAAGATAAATTACTTTTTCAAATTCTTGAATTTTATAGAATGCGGTTCCCCTGCACTACCCCAGTTTTCTAGTTCTGTTTCATGTGTTATAACAGTAACTGCTTGAGCTGGTATTCCCATTTCTGTAAAAACTTCTGTTATTTTTTTAATTATAACAGGTTTTCTTTCTTTTTCCAATGGCCATGTTTCAATGTTTACAATTGGCATACAAATCATCTCATTTTAAAATATTATTCAATCTTTGCTGAAATTGAGCCTGTTTTTTTGTGAGTAATTCCACTATCAGAAGCATAATTTATTAATATGTCCTCTTTTAATTTTGAGCCAGTAAGATTTTTAGCACAGCTAATTACAAATATTTCTTTAGCCCCATCAATAAGTCCGCCACCAGCAATATTTGCTGAACCATTACATTCTCCACCTATAGAAATATTGAAGGGATTTAAATCTTCTCCCATCCCATTCCTTATAACTAAAGTTATTTCATTATCTGTTCCATCCACTTTAAAATCAACACATGTAAGTCCTGGATCTAAAGTACAGGTTGATGGCAAGTATTTTGCTGGGTCTAAAACACCAAAATAAGCTAATGCAGATATAGAAAGGAGGACTACAAGAATTGCCCATCCATAAGTCATTAAAAACTCCATGGCAGCCTGTGCTTTTTTCATTTTATCACCTCAATTTTTTAATTATTATATTATTACAATCTTTATGTTGAATTTATATATAAATCTAACTATTTTATAAGTTATACAATTTTAATGACTGACAAATCTTGATTGTTAACTACAAAATCTTTAAAATTGAAAAAAATTAATTATGCCCATTGTATGATTGTTTTCTTCTCATTGGTCTTCTTTGGTTATTAAAACTAGGATTGATAAATACTATTCTTTCCAATTGAGGTTTCTCTACTCTTTCAATTGAAAATGTTCGATATTCATCCAATATTCTTGAGAAATTGCCATAATCCTTATCACCAACTAAGTTAATAACTTTTCCCTTTTCTCCAGCTCTGGCAGTCCTTCCAATCCTATGAACATAATCATTTGGGTCATTTGGAATATCATAGTTACAAATATGTGAAATACCACCAACATCCAACCCCCTGGCAGCCACATCAGTGCATACTAATGCATCCACTTTTCCTTTGTTAAATAATTCCATGGTTCTTGTTCTCTTGTTTTGAGTTAATCCTCCATGGATTGCAATTGCACTGACTTTATTTGCTTTAAGATTTTTAACAACAAAATCAACAGTTTTCCTTGTATTACAAAAAATCATAATTAATCCATAATCTTCATATTGAAATAAATGCACAAGCAAAGATAATTTCAGATTCCTTGGAATATTATAATAAACCTGCTTAAGTTTGCTTGGATCAACATATTTTGTAGCTGAAACATTGACAGGATTAGTCATATACTTATTTGCTAAGTCTTTTATTTGCGGCGAGATTGTTGCAGAAAAAAATAATGTTTGCCTATTTTTTGGGCATAATCTGATAATTTTTTCTACATCATCTATGAAACCCATATCCAGCATACGGTCTGCTTCATCTAAAACAAGCAATTTGATTTTTGAAGTGTTTATTGTTCCCCTCTGGGCATGGTCTAATAATCTTCCTGGTGTAGCAACTACTACATTTGCTTTTGATAAATCATGAATTTGCGGGTTGATTGATACTCCTCCATAAACAGCAATAATGCTCAGATTCTTCTGATATGAAATCTGATTTAATACTACTTTTACCTGCTCTGCAAGCTCTCTTGTAGGAGTAAGGATTAATGCCTGTAAACCTTCTCCCGGTGTTACTCCCTTAATTATGCCACAGCCAAAAGCAAGGGTTTTTCCAGAACCAGTTGCTGATTCACCTATCAAATCCTTTCCTTCCAATATAGAAGGTATGGATTTTTCTTGAATTTGAGTTGGTTTGGTTAATCCTAACTTTTTAATAGCTGTAAGCAGCTGACTATCTAATTTTAAATCTTCAAATACGTTCATTATTTTTACCTCGTTTATATTTAGCAATTCTTTAGAAAAAGTGAAATGTTTAATAAATCATAAAAATCCGCAGGGGATTTTTAGGATGCCAGAAATAATTATTCTCATACTAAAATAAGAAGGTTTGTAAGCATTTCTGTGCATAAGCAAGTACTCTCTCCTCAATATTATGCTTTTATAATATTAAGGTATTCCTAAGCAATATATAAATGTTTGTATTTATTAACTACCAGGGGGTAATATTATTATAAATTTTAATTAAATCAAAAGATTTATTAATATAAACAATAAATAAAAGCATAGGGTGATTTATATGTGGATTTGGTTAAGTATAATTGCAGTTTTTATTGCATCTGGACTAAAGATAGTTCAGGAGTATGAAAGGGGAGTAAGATTTACATTAGGAAAATTCTCTGGGGTAATAAATCCAGGATTAAGGTTTGTCATACCAATATTACAGAGCTGGCAGAAAGTTGATATAAGAACAAAGGTTATTGATGTTCCTGACCAGGATGCAATAACAAAAGATAATGTTTCTATAAAGGTAAATGCTGTTTTATATTTTAAGGTATTAGAAGTTGAGAAAGCAATAATTAAAGTTGAGCACTATGGATATGCTGTTTCCCAGCTTGCCCAGACAACAATGAGAGATGTTGTTGGAGAAGTTAGTTTAGATGATTTATTAGGCAAAAGAGATGCTGTTTCATCAAAAATAAGGCTTATTGTGGATAAGGCAACAGATCCATGGGGGATAAAGGTTGAATCAGTTGAACTCAAACATGTTGAACTGCCAGAAGACTTAAAAAGAGTTATTGGAAAGGAAGCAGAAGCAGAAAGAGAGAAACGAGCAGTTATAATAAAAGCAAGTGGAGAGGTTATTGCAGCAGACAACATGGCAAAAGCAGCAAAGATGCTTGCAACAGGACCAGGTGCACTGCATTTAAGAACACTGCAAAGCCTAAATGACCTAAGCTCTGACAAAAGCAATACAGTAATATTTGCAATTCCACTGGAAATACTCAGGGCATTTGAAAGTATGAAGAAAAAATAACTTTTCATATATGATTTTTCTTTTTTTATTTTATTTTCAATCTCCACATGAAAAAAAGGTTAAAAAATATTTATTTCGTATTTCTCATGAAAATTTATATATAAACTAAACTATTAAATCAAAAAAGTGTGTTTTCTCCTCTAAAAATATAAGGTGAGAAACATAAATTAGTATGGAATTATCTATGTTAATATAAAAAATCTCCAAAGGAAACAATGGGGTGTCTTCATGTATTAAACCCTTGATTTAAGAAATCAGGAACTATAAGCTTTATATCCTTTGATTTCATATGAAAACAAAGGGGCACCATAATTTTAACATATATTTCGATAAGTTTACATTATATAACAAAAGAATTTATAAACAATCTTTATTTGCAGGTATTTGGGGTATAAAGTTATAATGGATGCTGCTGAACAAATCAAAAAATTTTATGATTTTCTGGAAAAAAATTATCATAATAAGCTATTAGAAGCAGTAAGAAAAGGCAAAAACTTCTTTGTAATTGATTTTCAGGAGTTATCAAAATTTGACCCAGAACTTGCAGAAGAGATTTTAGAGCAGCCTGAAGAAACAATAAAAGCAGCTGAAATAGCTGTTGAACAGTTTGAACTTCCAAGACCAGTAAAACGCTTTAGAATAAGACTAACAAATATTCCAGAAGACCAGCAGGTTGCAATAAGGCATATAAGAGCTAATCACATAAACAAGCTTCTTGTCTTAAAAGGAATTGTAAGACAATCATCTGATGTAAGGCCACAAATGGTTTCTGCAAAATTTGAATGCCCGAGCTGTGGAAATACTATTTCTATACTTCAATTAGGCCAAAAATTCAAAGAGCCAACAAGGTGTTCCTGTGGCAGAAAGGGCAAATTTAGGTTATTAAGTAAGGAACTTGTTGATTCACAGCGTTTAGTTGTTGAGGAAGCACCTGAATCATTAGAAGGCGGCGAGCAGCCAAAAAGAATTTCTGTTTTTTTAAGAGAGGATTTAGTAGAACCAATAATGGAGAAAAAAACAACACCCGGAAGCAAGATTCTGGTTACAGGAATATTAAAAGAAGTTCCTATTCTTTTAAGAGAAGGAGGTACATCAACAAGATTTGATATTGTTATAGAAACAAATTATATTGAACCAATAGAGGAAACATTTGAAACAATTGATGTAAATGAAGAGGATGAAAAAGAAATAAAAAAACTTGCAAATGACCCAAGAATTTATGAAAAATTAATTAAAAGTATATCCCCTTCTGTATACGGGCATGAAGATATAAAAGAAGCATTAGTGCTGCAGTTAATGGGGGGAGTTAAGAAAGAAAGAAATGATGGTACTGTAACAAGAGGAGACATGCATATTTTATTAGTTGGGGATCCAGGGGCTGCAAAAAGCACATTATTGATATTTATGTCTCATGCTGCTCCAAAGGCAAGGTATGTTGCTGGTCGTGGGGCAAGTGGTGCAGGGCTTACAGCTGCTGTAGTCAAGGATGAATTCTTAAAAGGATGGGCATTAGAAGCAGGAGCAATGGTCTTGGCAAATGGGGGCTATTGTATGATAGATGAGCTTGATAAAATGAGTACAGATGACCGCTCAGCATTGCATGAGGCACTATCACAGCAAAAGATCAGTATAAGCAAAGCAAACATACAGGCTACTTTAAAGGCAGAAACAACTGTTCTTGCAGCAGCAAACCCAAAGTTTGGAAGATTTGATCCTTACAAGCCAATAGCACAACAAATTGATTTACCTCCTGCATTAATAAACAGATTTGATTTAATCTTTCCAGTGAGAGACCTTCCAAATAGGGATGTTGATGAAAAGATTGCAAGCCATGTTCTTAATATCCAACAAAATGTAGATATCAAAGAGCCAGAAATTCCTATTCCTTTGCTCAAAAAATATGTTGCCTATGCAAAGCAGAATATAAAACCAAAGCTAACTGATGGCGCAATAGATGAAATCAAAAGTTTTTATGTTGAATTGAGGAATATGGGTACAGATGAAGAAGGAATAAAACCAATACCTATATCCGCAAGACAATTAGAAGCATTAGTAAGGCTTTCTGAGGGCTCTGCAAAGGTAAGGTTCTCAAAAAAGGTTACAAGAGTTGATGCAAAGCGAGCCATAAGAATATTAAAGTATTGCCTTATGCAAGTCGGCTTTGATTATGAAACTGGAAAGATTGATATTGACAGAATTTCAACAGGAATACCTGCAAGCCAAAGAAGCAGAATTGTACAGGTTAGGGAAATAATAAATGAGCTTGAAAGTACGTTTGGTAAGACAATTCCCCTAGATGATATTACCAGAAGTGCATCTGAAAAAAACATTGATGAAAATGAGGTTGAAGAAATTATAGAAAGACTTAAACGCTCTGGGGATATATTTGAGCCAAAAAGAGGATTTATAAGCAAACTATAAAATGCCTGAACCACAAAAAAGACAAATAGCCTACAAGGTGAGGATTTCTGATTTAACTAATGGAAAGTATATAAAGGAAGGAGGCTGGACACCAAATTATATTATTACAAAACAGGGCAAACATATATCAAGAATAAATTTAATTGGAACTGTTATTTCTAAAAATGAAAATGATCAAAATTATCAGTCACTTATAATTGATGATGGTTCTGGAAACATATCATTAAGATCTTTTGAAAAAAATGAAACAATAAACAGTATGGAAGTGGGAGATATAGTAATTGTTATTGGGAGACCTCGTGAGTATGGTTCTGAAAAGTATATTGTGCCCGAAATAATAAAAAAAATTAGCAATAAAAAATGGATTAATGTAAGAAAAATAGAGCTTGAAATAGAAGATTGCCACAAAAAAGATAATGTGTGTACAACAATAAAAGAGGAAATTATTGTTGAAAAAATTAAAGAAGACAATAAGGGAAAAACTGTAAGCAATCATCAGAGGGTTTATGAAACAGTAAAAAAACTTGATTCTGGTCAAGGTGTTGATATTGATGAGATTATTAAGAAAACAAACATAAAAGAAGCAGATGCCATAATCAAAAACTTCATGAAAGAAGGCGAAATGTTTGAAATAAGCCCTGGCAAGATAAAAATTTTAGAATAACAAAGGAGTTACATAAACCTCAAGAATAGCAGCTAAGAAAAGAATAACAACCGCAATTATTATAAGGGTGGATGAATCAAGAAGTATATTCTCACATTTTTTTGTTCTAAAATCATGTTTGACCACAGCCACTGAAATTATAGAACCTGCAATGCCACCAATAACATAAGCGGCTATTTCTGGTATACCATGAATAGAATATCTTAGGAACCCAAGGGATACAGCATGAAAATAATTTGCAACAGCTGCAAATCCAAGAAGATTTGCCCCCTTGCTTATCCCTAATTTAATAAAATTACCTATTGCTACCCCAATAACTGATGCATTCCATGTCAAAATAAATATTGCTCCAAATCCATAAATAAATGCAAATATAAGACAATAAACAAGAACTTTTATGTTATTTGATAATATTCTTGAAAAGGTACCTAAACTATTATAAAAATTTCCTGTGACCTCTGAATTAATAGTTGTAATTGTTTGTGTTTGAGCTGAGAATGTTTGTTGTGCTAAATCATTAGGCAGTATAGTATAACACACAGCAAAGGTTATTGTAAAACCAAGAAAAAGGAATAAAATTAATGAAAGTACTTTATTATGTTCTTTTAATAAAGTTTTTTCATCACTAACAACAACATCTTTTTTTTCTTCTAAGTTTATTATATTATAAATTAATGGAACAGATACCATTGCAGTCAAAAAAACTAAAGCAAGGCTTATATATTCATGAAACACCCAATAACTTAACCCCAGGGCAACTAAAGAATAGGCTAACCCTATAAAAATCATTTCCCATGGCTTTCTTTCAGCAGTTATTGGATTGATTATTGTCTCTAGAACCATATTCTTAATTGCTTTTATTTAATTTATATATCTTTTGTTTTTAAATAATTTTTTTCAGATAAGTTTATATAATAAATATAATTCCAAAAGATAAAATGGATTATGAGAGAATGTTAAAAAAAGCCAGAAAGGAGCTTCCAGAGATAAGCTCTAAAACAGGGAGATTTGAGATTCCAAAGGTTATTGGTCATATACAGGGAAACAAAACAGTTATTTCTAATTTTAACCAAATAGCTGATGCCCTGCAGAGAAAACCTGAACATTTACTAAAATATATTTTAAAAGAGCTGGCAACACCTGGTGACTTAAAGAGCACAGGACTTTTAATAGGAAGAAAGGTTTCTTCTATTAGAATAAATGAAAAAATTAAGCAGTATGTTGATATATTTGTAATGTGTCATGAGTGTAATAGGCCAGATACAAAGCTTGTAAAAGAAGGAAATATCACTTATTTGGAATGCCATGCATGTGGTGCAAGACATCCTATTAAAAAAGTATAAGATGATAATAAAAGAACATATAACAGCTGATAGAAGATTAATTCTTACTGTTTGTGATAAGGAAATTATAGGGAAAAAGTTTGAAACATCTAAATTAAAGCTTGACTTAAATTCTGATTTCTACAAAGGAAAGGAAAAGACAGAAAAAGAAATTATTAAATTGTTTCCAGTAGCATACATGATTAACCTTGTTGGCCAGAGATCAGTTAAGCTTGGCCTTAAATTAAAAATTATTTCTGAGAAGGATATAATCAAAATAAAAGATATTCCTTATGTACAGGCTGTTAGTCTGGAGAGTTAACCAAACCACTTGCCAAGACCTTCCTGCTTTTCCTTTTCCTTGCCAAAAACATCATCTACTCTTCTTTGCGTTAACTCAAGTGTCTGTTTGAGGTAAACAGGAACATTATACTTGTTGGCCAAGCTTATGCTCGGCTCAAGATATTTAACAATAGAACCCTCTGATATTGTGAATATTATTTTACCACCACATTTATCACATTTCCCCATCAATGGGGGCCTCCTAAACTTTTTATTGCATTTTACACACCTAAACTGCTGCATAGAAAACTTTCTTAAATTGCCTTTTATATCTTTTATAAAATGCTTTTCAATAACCATTGCAGCAACTTCAGATTCATTAACAGCCCTTATTTTTTCTGCAAGCTCCATCTGGCCCTTGAGCTTATCTTCCATTGAGGGTATAGACTTGTAAGCAGAGCATAAAACGCCTGAATTTATATTTTCAACTGGGTGTGTGTAACCCATATTTTCATACTGGTTTATTGTTCCCAATCTTTTGCTTATCTGATCTAGTTTTAATTCTCTTGGATTAGTGTATTTACTACAGGCTTCATAAAATTCAAGAGAATATTTCCAACCTACATCAATGTCAAAAAACATATCATCAACCTCGGAGGGGATAACTTTTGATGTTAATACAAGACATGCATCCTGTGTTGAGCCCCTGTGAGCAGGCAGAAACTGTCTTGAAAAATTAAGCAGGGCATCCATCAAGAGCATAACAGATGCTTCATCACCATCACAGTCACGCCTTGTTGCAGCATGAATCATTGGATGTGCATAAAATCCCTGTGTTTTTGAAAATCCTATTATCCTACAAACTATTCCCGCAGATGTGTGAGGGGCAAGTGCAATAACAAGCTGCCCTGCTAAATCTTCTGGGGATTTAAGGTTGTAATATGGTTTCACACCATAAATTCTAACTAAAATGTCGTCAACAAAACTTGCAACATTAAACAAAACAGTATCTGCACCAGCTTCAGCTGAATCCGGGCATGAAGGTAAAACAACATCCTGGGGCTTTATTTCTAATACCTGATTTTCATTCTCAATTTCTTTTCCATCTATATCTTTTGTATAACCAAGTTCTTTCAGCTTTTCAATTGATGTTCTTATTTCTTTTGGCTTGAAATGTGTTATTGGAAGTTGGGTCATATCATATCTTGTTGTTCCATCTTTGTTAACATAAATATCATGCTCTGCCCTTAATATACCCTTAACAAGATGCTCTGGTATATGATCTTTGTTTGATGTTCCCCGAACACCCTTTATTAAATCTGGGCATGTTTTCATCTTAAGTTTTTTAAGTGCAGCATTAAAATAATAGTTTATATCTATACTCTGATTTTTGTATGTTTTTGCTTCTCCATGTTTACACTTGTTTGTTTCAATATTACCACAGATATTGCAATAATACATCTTCTTTGTCTTTCTTCCACATTTCTCACAAACAGGAAATATAGTATCTTGATTGCATTTTTCACACCTATAAATTGGAAAATCTGATGTTATTTTTTTATTTTCTAATGCTGCCTGAAAACTTCTCAAACGGTCTCCTTCCTCACCAACAGGAAAAAGAACATGCGGGCTTCCTGTTAATTTTCTCATCTTTGCTTTTTCAGGCCTTCCCATCCTTGCCCCAACAAATATTCCCGCTTTGTCCCTTATTTTAATTTTTGATAAAATATTTATTATATCCAACGCATTTTTTTCCTTGTTTTCCTCAATAATTTCTTTTGTTTTAGTAACATCTTCTTTTGTTAAAATATTAAGGTTGGATAAGAAAGCAACTGAATCATCACCATCAATTACCACAAATTCATTAGTTACAACAGAATGCTGCACACCAAGAATTTCAAGTACTCTTTTTGGCTCTTTTTTTAAAGGAAGCACTATTTTTGTTTTTTTCTCTTCTCTTATTATTTTTATATTTTCAAGCCAGTCAATAAGACTTTTTAATTCATCAAAAGATATTGTTTTCCAGTAAAATGTGTAAGAAGGGTGTAAGGGTATATTAAGCATATCTGAAATTTTTATTGAATCATATGCTGTTGGTTTTACATAAAAATATTCTTTTAATATGTCATTAATATTATCTTCAGGAATACCAACCAAGTTTGATAGTTTTGTAATATCAAGATTTCCAAATGTATTAACAGTGGCTTTTTCAAGCTCCTGAACCCACCATTCCTCACAATATCCTGCTGGCACAAGGGTATGTGCTCTGTTGAAAAAATCCCCATAATTAAATAATATATCTCCTAAAAATATAATTTCCTGTATGTTATGTACATATTTCCTTGCTTGTTTTTCAGAATCAAGCCTTAAAACAGCACCATCTTTTAATTTAACTGTTGGCCCTTCAATACAGTCACATGGATTTGTTGTTGTTCCTTTGCCTGGTCTTTCAACCTTAAGCTGTGTACCTGTTGCAATATAATTCTTTAATATAATCATTGTTGCAGGATTAATACTTGATGAAGAATACCCTGATGTTCTTGAACGACCATACCTTAAACGAAAACCTCCAGTTCTAAGTGGAAATGCCAAAATAGGTCTTCCTGCAACTAAATCTTTTATAAAAGTATAATTAGGGGTAATTTTTTGGTCTTTTTTATTAACCTCACCACCAGCTTTCATCTTTTTTTGTATTTTCAAAAAATCTTCTAAAAAATCCCAATCATTTAAATCAAAATCATGTCCCCACTTTGATAATCTATCCCATAATTTTGGGGCTTTTTGGGCAAGACATTCTGCAATAACAAGGCAATAACCTCCCCTTATCCGATTTGTTTCAATTCTATCGAGACCCTTGTAGTTTGAAACCTCTATTTTTTCAGTGGGATCACCATCTATCTGAACAGGAAGGTTTTTTGTCAAAAATTCAAGTTCTTCTTCACTTGGAACATATTGTAGGTTTGTTACACGCTCATGATAATCATAAACTTCCCTTACCATTCTTTTTATTTCTATTTCAGTTGGGTCATATGGAAAATAACCCATCTTTTTTCTTACATAATCAGCAATAATAACAGAAACAGAACCCCCTGTTCCACCAGCACTTCTGATAGGTCCTGAATATTTGAGTGCAAAATATTCTTTTCCATCTTTTCTTTTCTTTATATCCAAATTAACAAATCCTTCAAGGGGGGAAGCAACAGTTCCCATAGTAATATAAGCAAATCCTACCCTAATTCCAATTTCCATTGCTTCTTTTTTATCTTTAAACTTACAGAATTTTTCCTTTGCAATCTCCTCAGCTATTATAAGCGCAATTCTCCATGCCTGTGAACCATATTTTTTCTCAAGTTCAATAATTCTTTTTGAAATTCCAGAATTAATAATTTGCGGCGCAACAGTTGATACAAGGCCCTCTACACGCTCAGCCATATTTTTTGCTAAAGGAATACTGACAGTTTCTTCTGGATCATAACCCTTTTTTCTTGCTTCTCCCGCAATTTTATAAGAATATTTTATTTTATTATCTATTAAATTAAAATATTTTTCAATTTCTGGGCTTTCTTGTTTTTCCATTTTATTTTCCAAATTTTAATATTTTAACATTCCTTGTCTGCAAATTTATTATTGGAATTCTTGAAGGCTGAGGGTGGTGACCAACTTTCTCCTGAAATGCTGTCTTGCTCTGCCAGCATGAACCGCATATCATTGTTATATTACGATAGTTTGAGACAGATGAATAATGGATGTGGCCCGTCATAAAAAAATCAGGGATTTTTGTTATAACGAGTGAATCTGTCTTTACATCAGGAATGTAAAGTGTTGATTTATGTGTTGGAGCCAAATGCCTCCTTTGGAGCAAAAATTTCATCATTAAATCCGCACGTTCATACCCCCCATTATTTCTTATAGATTCAACATTTGCCATATAATAATCAAAAGAATAACCATGATACATTAATACATCAAATCCAGGAAACCCTTTTTTTGCACCAATATTAACCAAGGCAGGATTTGATACAAGTATTGTATTTGGTAAGTCCCATATTGGAGCTGCAAAGTCTTTGCAAAGTACTGGCTGCGGTTCTGCAATACGCATTGCATCATGGTTTCCAGGGCATATTATTAATTTTATATGTTGGGGAATCTGTTTTAAAAGTTCTGCGCACCCATTATATTGTTCATATATATCTTTTACAATAAGCTCCTTATCCTGGTTTGGATAAATTCCTACACCATCGACTAAATCACCAATAATAAATATATATTTAACCTTTTTTGCAATTTCTCTTTGATTTTCATTTCCTGTTTTCCCATTTATCCATTTAAGAAATTTATTAAAATCCTCTGATAAAAAATAGCTTGAACCAAAATGAATATCTGATAGACAGATTGCATAATCCTCATCAGGCGATTTTTTCAACTCTTTGTTTATAGGCACATCGGGGTGTATTATATTATTTGCAAATACAATATTCCCCCCACTTACACCAACTACACCTATTACTTCATCCAAAACTATATCTTTTGCTATATTAAGTAAATCTGTTTTGTTTTTATTAATAAGAACACTTATAAATCCTGTCTGATCCTCCAATTTTAATAATATATTATTATTTTTAGTTATTTTTTTGTCATCAACAATTCCTATCAAAGAAATTTTTTCTTTTTCTTTTTTATTAATAATTCTATTAATAGACATTATATTTTGCAGTTCCTGCCTGTTTTTGAGTATGTTTTCCAAAATTTTATATCTTGAATTAAAAAATGAAACAAAATCTTGAATTTCTCTTTTTTTTGGTTCTTCTTTGTAGGAAAATAAAACCTTGACATCTGATTCTTCTTTATATTCTCTTGCGTTAAGATAATCAACAAATTTAAGATATACTTTATTATTTCTTCCCTTTTCAAACAATACTTTTGATTTCTCAAACTCGGGCCAGTTTATGTCTGGAATGTTTTTGTTTAATAGCACATTATGTATATCTTTATTTAATAATAAGAAATTATCTGAAGTTATCTTTTTTAATATTAAATTATTTAATTTTTCTGTATCATATTCAATACTTATTTTATTAATAAAATCAGGACTTATAAGTATATTATTCTTTAAAAAAAAGCTTATTACCTCTTTCTGTTTAGAAATTAATTTATTCATTTTATCAAGTAAGAAGATTTATTCTTGATTAAATCAAGTTAATTCTAATCCTTCTTCTAATATTTTTTTAATTTTTGATTTTGAAGATGTTGCTATTGCAAGAGATATTTCCCTTGTTCTACCATAGCGACCCTTTGATATAACTCTTGCATTTATTATTCCAAGCATGTCTAATTCTGCGATTATATCTGAAATTCTTCTTTGAGTTAATGGTCTTAACCCAGATCTAAAACAAATTCCTTTATAAACTTCATATGTTTTTCCAGTAAAAATTAAATTATTTTTTTTTGTATAAAGTGAAAATATTGCATAAAGTACTGCCTGAAATTGTTTTGGTTGTGTTGTTATAATATCAACGATCCTATCTCTTTCTATTTTGTTTTCTGCCTCATCAATATGTTTTATTTTAACCTTCAAATAACCATTTCTCTCAGCTATTTCTCCTGCAACCCTTAATAATTCCAATGCTCTTCTTGCATCACCATGTTCTCTTGCTGCATATGCTGAACATTTTTCTATAACTCCTTGTTCAACAACATCTTTTTTAAATGCTTCTTTTGCCCTTTGATTTAATATATCCTGTATTTGAAGGGCGTTATAAGGTGGAAATAATATTTCTTCTTCTGATAAAGAGGATTTTATCCTTGGATCAAGATTATCTACAAAAATAAGGTCATTTGATATACCAATAATAGATATTTGAGAATTTTTTAATTCTGTATTTATTCTAGTTAAATTATATAATAATTCATCACCTGCCTTTTTAACTAATTGATCAATTTCATCAAGGATTAAAATAAAAAGATATTTTTCCTTATCTATTATATTAAAAAATATATTATAAACTTCTTCAGTTGGCAGGCCAGTAGGTGGTATATCTTTTCCAAGTTCTCTTACTAATTGGGCTATTAATCTATATTCTGTATCTGCAACTTTTCTTAATTTACAATTAATATAAAAAATTTTTAAAGGAATACTTTCTTTTTTTGCTACACTTAACATTTGTGCAGCTGTATACTTAATAGAAAGAGTTTTTCCAACACCTGTCTTCCCATAAACAAATAAATTAGATGGTTTTTCAAGCCTTAAAGAAGGACCCAATATATTAGCCATTTGTTGTATTTGATTATTTCTATGTAAAATTAAATCAGGAGAATATGCTGATTGTAACATATTTTTATTAATAAATAAGGATTCTTTAGTTAAAAATTTTTCAAAAAATCCAGTTAATCCTTTTTGTACCATTTTTTCCACTTGAAAGCAAGGTTCCTATTTTAAGTATAAAATCACCTTGTTTTGCCTCTCACCCCTTCATTTCAGATAAAGGATGTTTTGAATAATATTATAAAAAAATATAAACTTATTTTTATATACTATTGTAAATTAAAATGCTTATTGAATTATTATATTGTTAATAATAAGTATTATAATATATATATTTAATAATATAAATATAATAAATATAATAAATAAATATTTTCTATATTGAAAATAAATATACTATAGTCAATATATAATAATATATAATATAATATTTTTAATTTCAATTATTATTATTTATTAAATCTTAAATTAATATTTTTTAATTAATATAATTCACAAAATTAATTAAAATTTACAAATTAAAATTTAATTTAAAATAACATTTTTTAATATTTTATTGTAAAAAAGTCCATAAGAAACAAAGGGGTTGGGGTAATAATTCCTTAGGAATTTTTTAAATATTTTTTATTTTTTATCACTTTTAAATAACAAAAATAGAAAGATTTATATATAAACACTATTTACTACTATTAAATACTATATTAAATTAAATAATATTTGAGGTTTAAAATGATTGTAAAAAAAGATTTTTTAATGAAATTAAAGGATTTTGGCTTAAATAGTTATGAATCAAAGCTTTGGACAGCCCTTTTATCAAGGGGGATTTCAACAGCTGGTGAGTTAAGTGATATAGCAAATGTTCCAAGATCAAGAAGTTATGATGTTCTTGAGTCATTGGAGAAAAAAGGATTTATAATAATGAAAGTGGGCAAACCAATAAAATATATTGCTATCCAGCCAGAAGAAGTTGTTGAAAGAATAAAAAAAAAGATAGAAGAAGACACAATTTACAAAAGAAAACTTATTGACAGTATGAAATCAGCAGGAATATTAAATGAATTAAACCTTTTATTTAAGAATGGTATTAAAATGGTTGAGCCAAATGAATTATCCGGCTCTTTGAAAGGTAGGCAAAACTCTTATAATCACCTTGGATTATTAATGAAAGAAGCTAAAAATAACATAGTTCTTATGACTACAATAGAAGGTCTTGAGAGAAAACATAAATCATTTAAAAAGGTATTTAAGAAACTTAATGATAAAGGTGTTAAAATAAAAATAGCTGCTCCAATAAACCCTAATTCACAGAAAATAGCTGAAGAATTATCAAAAATTGCAGAACTAAGAAACATAAACCATATACAGGCAAGGTTTTGTGTTATTGATAATAAGGATTTTTGGTTTATGGCCTTAGATGATAAAGATGTGCACCCAACATATGATTTAGGAATATGGATAAAAACACCCTTTTTTGCATCTGCTATGACAAAGATGTTTGATTCTGTCTGGAAAGACCTTAAACCTATCAAAAATTAATTATTTTTTTAATTAACTTATTGATTATTTCTAAATTAAATTAATGAATATTACAAAGGTCTTTATATATTATTAAAATTTTTTTAATACATGAATATTAAAGGCAAAGTTTGTTATGTATTTCCTGGACAGGGATCTCAATATGTTGGCATGGGAAAAGATATATATAATAAATATGATTTTGTTAAGGAACTTTTTCATACTGGTAATAAAATCTTAGAATATAACATAACAGACTTAATGTTTGATGGTTCAAAAAAAGAATTAAAAAAAACAATTTATTGTCAGCCAGCAATGTTCTTAACTAATTTAGCTTATTTTAAGGTATTAACTAAAATTAAAAAAATTCCCTGTTCATTAACACTTGGTCATTCTATTGGTGAATATTCCGCTTTAGTTGTGTCAGGGGTGTTATCATTAGAAGATGGAATAAAATTAGTTAAGAGAAGAGCAGAATTAATGACAGAATGTATACCCTCTGAACAAAAAAAACATTATATGGCAGCTGTTTTAACCCATAATACAAACTTAATTGATTTAGTTAAGGAAGCTTGTGATACTTATTCATTATCTAAAGATGTTGGTAAAGGTATTGTTCAGATTGCAAATATAAATTCTCCATATCAAATCATAATATCTGGGAATCATAATGCTGTAACAGAAGTATCTGAAAATCTTAAAAGTAAAAATCTTAAAATATTTTACCTTAATGTTGAGGGGCCTTTTCATTCAGAACTTATGAGGCCTGCTGCTGAAGGTATGGAAAAAACTTTTGAAGAGTTTTTAAAAAATAAAGATATTGAAATTAAAACACCAAAAATATCATATATAGCAAATTATACTAGTGATTTGATTTTTAAACCGAATAAAATCAAAGAATCATTGATTAACCAAATATGTGGAACAGTAAGATGGGAAGAATCTTTGGAAAGAGCAATTGGAAGGGGATTTAAAAATTTTGTAGAATGTGGCCCAAAAAATGTTCAAACTAAAATATTAATAAAAGATTATAAAAATAAAAATTATGAAGAAATTAATGTTTGGAATGCAGAAAACATTATCAAATTTTGAAGGAAATAGACATTTTAGTAAATTTAATGTTATTTAATGATAAATTTTAAGTTCTAAAACCAAAAAACTTTTAATATCAGCTATGATATTCTTATTAAAATGGATATTACAGCAAAATTAGAGCTTATAAAACAGGTTGGAGAGGAAATTCTTACAGAGGAAGAGCTAAAAACATTATTAGAAACAAAAGAGCATCCAATAGCTTATGATGGTTTTGAGCCATCAGGAAGCATTCATCTTGCCCAGGGGGTAATGAGGGCTATTAATATAAATAAAATGATTAAGGCAGGCATTGATTTTAAGATGTATGTAGCAGACTGGCATGGCTGGGCAAACAACAAGCTTGGTGGGAATCTTGAAAAAATACAAACCTGCGGTGATTATTTTATTGAGGTATGGAAAGCATGTGGTATGGATGTTGATAAGGTTGAATTTATCAGGGCTTCGGATGTTGTTAATAATATGGAATATTGGAAAAAAGTAATGCAAGTTGCAAGAAACACAACAGTCAAAAGAATAACAAGATGCGGCCAAATAATGGGAAGAAAAGATGTTGATGTACAACAGGCATCCCAAATATTATATCCATGCATGCAGTGTGCTGATATATTTGAACTTAAGGCAGATATAACAGAATTAGGTATGGACCAAAGAAAAGTAAATGTTCTTGCAAGGGAAATAGGGCCAAAACTTGGCTGGTGGAAGCCTGTTGTTATAAATCACCATATGCTTCTTGGCCTTGGAAAGCCTGCAAGCGACAAAACAGGGATTGATCGCGCTATTGACCTAAAAATGTCAAAATCAAAGCCTGATTCAGCTATTTTTATGACAGATTCAGAAGAGGAAATAAAAAGAAAAGTCAATAAGGCTTATTGTCCTGAGAAAATTGTTGATGAAAACCCTTTAATGGAATATGCAAAATACATAATATTTGAGAAATTTGATTCAATGAAAATAGAAAGGCCTGAAAAGTTTGGCGGAAATTTAGAGATTAACAGCTATGAAGAGCTTGTTAAGGTTTTTGAAAAAGGTGATTTACATCCAATGGACTTAAAGCCCGCTATTGCAAATTATATAAACAAACTTGTAGAACCAGTAAGAGAACATTTTGAGAAAAACAAAAAAGCAAAAGAACTTCTTGAAAAAGTTGAAAGTTTTAAGATAACAAGATAAAACACCCAAAACAAAGATTTAAATATATTCTTTAAATTCTAAATTTTAAGATGTTTAATGATTTGGCAGATTTTGCAGTTAAATATGCATTAAAAAAAGGAGCAGATTATTCTGAGGCAAGACTAGAGTCAACAACATCAAATAGATTTATCCTGAAAAATGGAATAGCAGAGGCATCTGGATTTGATAAGATTAATGGTTTGGGAATAAGGATTATAAAAAACAAAACACTTGGTTTTACATCAACAAATAATTTGGATAAGGAAAAGATAAAAAAATTAATTCAAAACACAATAAATACAACAGAAAAGGCCTCAAAACTAAGAGAAGAAATAAACCTTTCTGAAGAAAATTCATATAAAGACAAATATGAAGTTAAACAAAAAATTAATTTAAATGATATTGGACCAGAAGAAAAAATAAAATTATTATTTGACGCAGAAAAAGAGCTTATTAATACAAAAATAAAGATTCCATCAAGATATCTTTCATTATCAGACAGCACAACAATAGAATATTTAACAAATTCTGAGGGAACAAACATTTTAGCAACTGTTCCAAGGGTTAGCTTTTTTTACTTGCTGACAGTTGAGCATGATGGCAAAACCTCCCAAAGGATATGGCAATATGGCCAATCAGGTGGTTTTGAGTTTGTCAAGAAATGGGATATACCTTCTATTGTTGTCAATGAAGTTAGGGCATTGCAGAATAATCTTAAGTTTGGTGTTAAGCCACCAAAACAGGCCCTTGATATTGTTGCAGCCCCCCAAGTCGTTGGAATAATGGTTCATGAAAGCGGTGGCCATCCATATGAAGCAGACAGGATTATTGGAAGAGAAGGAGCTCAGGCAGGAGAATCATTTATAACAAAAGAAATGCTTGGAACAAGAATTGGAAACAAAGTTGTGAATGTTGTTGATGACCCTTTATTAGAAAACAGTTATGGATTTTACAAATATGATAATGAGGGTGTTAAAGCAAGGAGAAAATATCTCATTAAAGAAGGAATAATAAATGAGTTTTTACAGAATAGGAAAACAGCATATTATATGGGATTAAAAAGCAATGGTTCTTCAAGGTCTGTTAATTATGATAGGGAAAGTATTGTAAGGATGTCAAATACATTTATGCTTCCTGGAGATTATACTGAAGAGGAATTAATAAAGGATGTAAAACTTGGAATTTATATGAAAAATTTTATGGAATGGAATATTGATGATAAAAGGATTAACCAAAAGTATGTTGGTGCCGAATCATACCTAATAAAAAATGGAGAGATAAAAGAGCCTGTTATAAGGCCTGTAATTGAAATAACAACACCACAGTTATATGAAGCTATTGATGCAGTTGCAACTAATATGGAATATCATGCAGGCAGCTGCGGAAAAGGTGAGCCAATGCAGGCAATTCCTGTCTGGTTTGGCGGCCCGTCAATAAGATTAAGGAAAATAAGATTAGGAAACTAAAATGGAGCCAGAAGAAATAAGCAGCCATATTTTGAATAAACTTTTAAAAGCTGGCGCAGATGATGTTATAGTTTCTGTTTCAAAGCAGGAAAGCTCGCAGATTAAGTTTTCCAATAACCTCATAAATGCAACAAAAACATGGGAAAACATTGATCTTGGGGTTTTCATGGCGCTGAAGAAAAAGATTGTTCTAACAAACATAAAGGAGCTTTCATTAAGTGCTGCAGATGATGTTGTTAATAAACTATTAAAGTTTGTCAAGTCAGCAAGCCCAAACAAGGAGTATGCAGGGATTGCAAAAGGCCCATTTTCCTATAAAGAAGTTGAAAATGGTTATGACAAAAAAATTGCTTCTTTAGGTGATAATTCTATTGATTATGTTGAAAAGGCAATAAACAAAGCATTGGAAAGTGGGGCAAAGAGAACAGCAGGTGTTTTTGAAAATTCTCTAACCAATGTGTCTTTATTGACATCAAATGATGTTAAAACAAGTGATAAAGGTACTCATAGTTATTTTTCAATAAGGGCATTTAATAATAAATTTGCTTCTGGACAAAAAACTGGATTTTCAAGAATAATAAATTTGCTTGATGTTGAAAAGCTCGCAGAAGAGGCTGCATTAATATCAAAACAGTCATTAAACCCAGAGCATGGAAAATTCGGAAAATTTGATGTTGTTTTTGAAACATTACCATTTGCAAATATTATTGATAATTTTGGGGGAGCAATGTCTGCGTTTTCAGTTGAGACAGGGCTTTCCTGCTTAAAAAATATGATTGGAAAACAGGTTGCTAACAAGAAAATAACAGTTATTGATGATGGTACACTAAAAAACGGTTTTAATTCATCAAAATTTGATGCAGAAGGAGCCCCAACACAGAGAAATATTATGGTTGATAATGGAATATTAAAGACTTATTTGCATAATACATCAACTGCAAAAAGATTTAATACAAAAACAACTGCAAATGCTGGACTACTTTCACCAGAGCCAACAAATCTTATTGTAAAAAAAGGAAATTTTTCAAAACAAGAGTTGTTTGAGCAGGTTAAAAACGGGCTTTATATAACAAATGTATGGTATACAAGGTTCCAGAACTATAACACGGGAGATTTCTCAACAATTCCAAGAGATGGAATTTTTATGATAAAAAATGGCAAAATAGGCCAACCAATAAAGGGAGTGAGAATAACTGAAAATATATTAAATCTCCTGAAGAACACTGTTGCCTTAGGAAACAAACCAGAAAGGGTAATTGGCTGGGAGGTTGAAACACCTATTATAACACCTGCAGTTCTGGTTAAGGATGTTAATATTACCAGGCCTGTTGACTAAAGAATTCTTAAATATATTTTTATTTTAAAAAAGGCATGTGCTCCTAAGTTACTTCCGTTCATCATCCTTTCGTCAGTTGGTGTTCACTAAGTCACAGCACACGCCAATATAAAGAAAAACTTTCTACTATATATTATTTATCTTAACAAACAGGTAATCTTTTATATTATAAAATAAATTTTAATAATATGATAAAAATATTAACAACTACTGTATTGATTGCATTTCTTATTTCAGTAATTATATTTTTATTTTCAGCGTTTCCTTTGTGTTTTGCTGTAAGATTATTTAACAGAAAAACTACTTTATTAAAAGCTGCAATTATAACATTTATATCTGGGGTGATTGTTTCTGTAATGAATAATTTCTTTAAAACCTGGAGCACATTAATTATATTTATCCTGCTTATATGGATATATCATGATACTTTTAAGCTTAATTGGTATAACTCATTTTTTGTGTTAATAATTCAGTTTATATTTATAATTTCTTTTAAAGTTGTTTTATGGTTTATAAGTGTATTATTTGGTATTGCTACTGAGGGAATTTTTTAATTAGAATTAAATTACCTTAAAATCAACACATATTCTAAAAACATGAGGGGCATGCTGGCCACATTTAACAATCCTTAATATTTTACATTTCTTTTTTGCTCTTTTGCAGGCATTTTTTATCTTTTCCTTGGCATTATTAAATTCGTCTTCTTTCAGAAAGTCATAAAAGTGAATTGTTCCATTTGGTTTTATTGACTTTAAGGTCAAATCAAGAAAATCTCCTGCTGATTTTGGCAGGGGCATTATAATCCTATCAAACTTTTTTCTTGGCTTTATTGAAATAAAGTATTTCCAGTCTTCTATTTGTTCTTCTGCTGTTATTTCACTTTTGCTAAAGACTTCTATAGTTCCTTTATTAATATATTCAGCAAATTCCTTAAAATCTAAATTTCCTTCCTTTAATCCACATGAATGCTCATCACTATTAGGCTTCTGATTATTAATATGATTATAAACATCTATTTTTGAGGTTATATCTTTATAATCTTTTATAGTTAAATTCTTATTGACAATCATAAAATGAGCAAAATCAAAACACATATGCTTTAGGTTTGATTTTTTAATAATAAATAGTATGCTCTTTTTTTCGCTGAAAACGTTATTCACACAGTTTTCTAAATATAATGAATTTAATAAATCCTCTTTTTCAATCCTTTTTAAGTTCTGCAGCAACCATTTTTCTTTATACTTATCTGAACTATTATAACCTTCAGTAGGGTGAAAAATATACCCAATGACATTTTCATTATCTTTTTTTAATTTATTTATTCTTTTTATGCATTCAATTGTATTAGAAATTTTATCAGGGTTTTGTGCAAGGCTAACATCCTTATTTTTATATTTCATTGGCATGTGTATCATTACTTTTATTTGTTTCTTTGCAAGTTTTTTTATGCTTTTATCAATCTGTTTAATTGTTTTGTCTGATTCAATATCTCCTTCAGGAGTATAAAATTCAATCATGGAGGGATTTTGCTTTAATTTAGCTCTAAGGTGTTTATTGTCCCATCTTGATTTCAAGGCAAATTTATCCAAGCCTAATTTTGGAAGAATCTTTTTAACATCATCACAATAAAAATAAATATTACTTACCTTATTTAGTTTAATATTTTCAAGAGAATATTTATGGGCTACAGGATTAATTTCAACTCCATAAATTTCTTTTGCTTTTGTGTTCTTTGCTAATACTAAAGGGTAAGGCCCGCAGCCAGAAAACATAACAAGAATTGATTCATTTGGTTTTATAAGATTCATTATCCTCTTTCTCTCACTGCTTAATCTCGGTGAAAAATAAACCTTTTCAACATCCAGTTTTATTTTTACACCATTTTCAATGTAGATTGTTTCTTTTTTTCTTTCCCCTGCCAAAACCTTTAGTTTTTGTGTTCTGAAAACACCTCTATGAATACCAACTTTTTTGACAATAGTTCTTATATTTTTGTTTAGTTTTAATAATGCCTCTGCAACAATCTTTTCTTTTTTTATTAGGCCTTGCTTAATCTCAAGAATTATTATATCACCAACAGTATCAAAAGCAGATGGAACAAGACTTAACTCTTTTTTTGTTAGATTACCTTTCAATAAATCTGCTATGGTGATTTTGTGTGTTTTCTTTAGTTTTTTGTCAACAAATTCTATAAAAGGAAATTTTTTCTTTAAATCCTTTTTTTCATTGATTGGAAAATAAATGAAAATTTTATCTTTAATTATTTCACACTCTTTATTAAAAAGGCCATTATCCAATAAATATTTCTTCAATATCTCAGCTTTATTTAGGGGAACTTTTATAGTTAACATAACAAGAAATATTCTTAAACCATATTTAAACTTATCCTAAAATAACAAGAAATACCCCCGCAAGCATAATCACACAAGCTAGAATTCTTTGAGTGAGATTTTTCTCATGAAATACCTTCCCCCCAACAATTGTTACAAAGAATGCTGACATCCTCTTTATAGGGATTACAAGGCTTACATAAGTCATTGAGACTGCCTGTGCGTATGCTAACCTATAACCAGTTACTAAAATTGCAACAAAAAATATCCACTTTCCTGCACTTCTTATTCCATGTTTTATTCCCTCAAAACCATTGTGAAATATACAAATTAAAATTATAAAATTTATTGCAATAAAAAACTGGACTATTGGGATATAAGTCAATGGTGAAATAGTTCTTAGAATAAACTTATCAAATATAGAGCAAAATCCATATAAGATTAGTGCAAGGAATATATAATAAAAGTAATTTGACTTAAATGTTTTTGTGAATATTTTTTTTGTTCCATGATTTTCTGCTTCCAAAACATAAGAGCCAATTATTAATAACAGTATTCCAAATAATTGCAATGAAGTTACTTTTTCTCCAAGAATAAAGAATGCAAGAACAACAACAATCGCTGGGCTAAAAGTCATTAGGGGGCTGACTATTGAAACATCCATATGCCTTACTGCCTTTGCAACAAATAAAAAAGCAATTGATCCAAAAACAGACGCTAAGTACATTAAGCCAAGTGTTTTTATAGGAAAATCAAAGTTAACATATGGCAGTAAAACTAAAGCTATAAGAAAATTAAATATTGCCAAGACAGTTGAGAATTCCATTGCATGTTCTTTCATTAGGGTTTTTTTTTCAATAATTGTAAATACAGCTGTTAATAATGCTGCTAATGTTGCAAAGAAATACCATTCCATCTTAAAAAAATTCTCCTAAACCTTTCTGTTGTTTACTTTCTTTATTCTTTAATAGATTGTCTAAAACTGTTTTAACTCTTTCCATTGCAAAATCATGTTCATTAACCAATAAATTAATAACCTTTTCCTTATCTGGTTCTTTCCATTCAATTAAGTATCCTTTTTCAAGGGGTATATTCTTAAACAAATCATAAACCTCTTTCCATGGATAACCAAAAAATTCATTCCATTTAACATTTTTAAATAAGCCCTCAAAGTCAGAGCCATATTTTTTAACAAGTTTTAGTGCGTTTTTTGGGCCTATTCCTTTAATGCCCCCTATATTATAATCTGTTCCAACAAGCATTGCCAAAGCAATCAACTGATTTTGGTCAATGCCAAGATTATTAAGGTTTTCTGATAAATTAATTAATTCTGGTTTTATATTTGTGTATGATAACCCAGATTTTTTTCTTTTTCCAATCAAAGATAAGTTTCTTAAAAGCATTGGCGAGCCAAACAGCAATGAATCAAAATCCTGTGAAACACAGTAATCTGCCTCCTTTTTTTTAGCTAAGTATGCTGCCTGTGCCTCCCCTTCTGAAGGTGCTTGTACAATAGGTAACCCTAAAGCAGAAATAAGTTTTTTTGACTCCTCAATTATACCTTCTGTAAGCCTTGTTGTCCTTGAGGCATATTTTTTCATTTCTTCTATATTTTCTTCTTCAACAGCTTTTTCATACTTTTTTTTTGCATGTATCTTAATATCTTTTCTTCTCTGTCTTTCTATCTCTTTTAGTTTTGGCGGTTTACCATCAAAAACAAAAATCAATTTTATATTGTTTTGCATGAGCCTTGTTGTTCTTGAGAACAATCCAATAAGATGGGATGTTACATTACCTTTTGAATCCATTAATAAAGAGCCATCCCTTGAACGAATTGTTGTTAAAAACTGGTAAAGAAGATTATATGAATCAATAACTAGTGTTTTATTATTCAAATCTTTTAATGATATTTCATTGATTTTCAATAGGCACTTTATCTGTGTTCCCATTTTATATCTTTTTTATTTTTATGCTCTTGAATTCTTTTGAAAGCATATCATTTGCTTTTTTTGTTAGTTCACCTTTTGTTAAAAATAAAACAGGAAGTTTTTTTAGCTGACCCTGAACAAATGCAGAACTCAAGTCAGAATCACTTATTCTTTTTTTACTCCTTGCCTTGCAGTAATATATTAAACTGCCAACAGCACTTGGCACCTCAATAACTAAATCTAAATCTGAATTCTTTTTTACTATTTTTTCTTCTATAAGATTAATATTGCTCTTTTCAAAAAATCTTTTAACTTCAGTTAAGAACTTATCTTCAGCTGTTTTGTCAATAAATATTTTCTTTTCTTCATTCTTAATCTCTTCCCTTGGCATTACCCTTTTTAATTCTTCTTTCTTAACTTGCTTTTGTTCTTCTTTTGGTTTTTCCTGTTCTTTTCTGGCAATTGTTTCCTGCACTGGCTTAACTTCTTTTTTTGGTTCATCAAATTTAATTGTTTCTTTTATTATTTTTGCTGCCTCTTCATTAGTTATGAGGTACCATTTCCAGAATATTTCTATATTGTCATTAATTTTTACCTGTAATGGAACAGCAAAATCTTTTATATTTCTAAGAGCAACCCTTACAACTGGTTCTGATGTTTTATCCCTTAGAATCTTTTTTTGCATTAACAAGTCATAAGCCCTTTTTTCCTTTTCATGAAGATTTTTTGCAAAATCCTGTAATCTTGATTCCTGGCCTGGTAGGTAATAAAGGGGAGTGCTTCCAAATTTAACATGAGAAATTTTAAGAATATTTTTTGATACAAGCTCTGAAAGCGTTGCAGAGGCCATTAATATATCTGTTCCAATTACTTTTGCTATTTGTGCAGGTATAACTGGTCCCCTTATTCTTATTGTCTGTGTTACTCTCTCTCTGTTATCCATAAAAAAAACATCTCAGAATAAGTTTATATACTTTGTTGTTAATTATGGCCGTATCCACTTAATCTCATAATAGGTTACATCTCCTTCATTATCAACTATGCCTATCATTAAGCGTTTTTTTGTAGAATGGGCAACCCTATTTTTAGCAGCAAAATCATACCATGTTAAAGCAGAGCCCTCATGAACAGGATAAATAATCCATCTTGCATGGTCTTCGCCTGGTTTTACACCCCTGTCATAAACCCTAAAATCAGCGCCAAATTTAAGTGCAGTCTTTATTATATAACCCCTATTTCTCATATCTTTAAAAACACAGTATCTTATCCAAAAATTAGGCTCCACCCTTTTTGTTTTTTTTATAAAATCATCAAAAGTAACCTTTTTCTTCCTATAATCTTTTATTAGAATTTTGCCTTTTTCCATTAAATATAATGCTTCCAGTAATGATAATTGAACCTTGCCATCCTCTAAAATATTACCAAACCTGCTTTGGTTATATAATTCATGTGCAGCATCAGTATTCTCTGTTAATACCCTTTCCCTTGTCAGGATTGCTTTGACCTTCTTTTTCCTTTTTTTGGCTTGTACTTTTTTCTTAACAATATTCTTTGTTTTGGTTTTCTTAGGCATAAATCATGAGAACTTGTTTTTGTTTAAAAAACTTTAGTTTTACGAATTGTTTTCTATATTGAAAATAAATGAACAATACAAAATCTTAAATATGTTAAGATAACAACTCTTAATATGCAACTAACATTTTTAGGGACAAGTGCAATGGTCCCGACAAAAGAAAGAAACCATTCAGCTGCTTTAATTAGCTACGGCTCTGAAGGTATTTTAATTGATTGTGGGGAAGGTACACAAAGGCAGATGAAAATTGCAGGGGTAAAACCATCAAAAGTAACAAAAATACTGATAAGCCATTGGCATGGTGATCATGTTCTTGGTATCCCTGGCTTGATACAAACTCTTGCAAAGAATGGATATGATAAAGTTTTGGAAATATATGGGCCAGAAGGAACAAAAGAAAGAATGAAAAATTTATTTAAGGCATTTTCATTTGAAGATAAAATAGAAACAAAAATTTATGAAATTACAAAGAAAAGATTTTTTGAAGGAAAGGATTTTTTCTTAGAAGCACTTCCTCTTGAGCATAGTATTTTAACACTTGGTTTTAGCTTTATTGAGAAAAATAAAAGGAGAATAATGATTGATGCAGTAAGAAAACTTGGTATTCCGGAAGGACCTTTACTGGGCAAGTTACAGTCAGGCAAGAGCATAACCTTTAAGAGAAAGAAAATAACGCCAGAGCAGGTAACTTATACTGTTAAGGGTAAAAAACTGAGCTTTATAGCAGATACAGTACCATGTAATAATGCATTAGAGCTTGCAATGGGGTCTGATATACTGGTTTGTGAGGCAACATATGCAAACAAGCTTGAGGAAAAAGCAGCTGAATACAAACATATGACTGCAGGACAGGCAGGCCTATTAGCAAATCAGGCAAGAGCAAAAAAGCTTATTCTAACTCACTTCAGCCAGCGCTACAAGACAATGGAAGAAATAGAAGATGATGCAAAAGATATTTTCTCAAATACAATCTGTGCCTATGACTTTATGAAAATAAAAATATAGTAAAATAAAAAGTATTTATTTTGAGGCTAGTTTTATATCACTTGCCTTGACTGTTTTTCTGCCGGCATGTACGGCAAGCTTTACAGCATCTGTGGCTATTTCCTCTGCAATCTCTTCTAAAGTATTTTTTAATGCTGTCTTTGCCTTGTCAGAAACCCTCTCAGCACCGCATTTTTTCATTATTTTCTCCATTGCAGCCAGTGGAATAAGTCTTTTTCCCATTTTTTTCACCCCAAACCTATTATTTTGGTTTAATAAGGTAAAAATAAGCTTTATATTTAAGTTTTTTGTTTTTTAGGCTAGATTAAAGAAAAATATGACTTATTTAATAAATAAAATAACAAATAAGGGTAAATAAACCTCCATAGTCATAAAAAAGCACAAATTACTTTCAAAAAGTATTTATTTAAGTCTTAATTAAAAAATTATATGAGTAGGAAATCAAAGGGGATAAATGCTGAGCGTGAACTAGTTCATATGTTCTGGGAAACAAATAAGTGGTCTGCCATAAGAGTAGCAGGCTCTGGAAGCAGTAGTTTTCCATGTCCTGATGTTCTGGCAGGAAATAGGATAAGAAAACTTGCTGTTGAATGCAAGACAGTTAATGCTAAAAATAAATATCTAACAGATGATGATATAAACCAACTAAATGAGTTTGCGACTATTTTTGGTGCAGAACCATGGATAGGGGTTAAATTTAAGTCTGATTGGTTTTTTCTTAGTATAGATAACCTTAAAAAGACAAAAAAAGGTTATACTGTCTCTAAAGAGCTTGCAAAGAATAAAGGCCTAATTTTTGACGAATTAGTTGAGAAATAGTCTTTTTTTGATATAAAAACGAAAGTTTTATAAAGACATTTATCCCATACATAACATGTTAATCCCATTCTGAAAGGAAATATGCGATTGTCTAATAAGATTATAGAAGCCACTATTGTTGAGGTAGCTGGCGAGGATGTGCTCCCAATAGTTAGTTTTCTAAAAAACAAAAAGAATATTTCTGAATTTAAAATAGCAGAGGTAATAAAAAAAGAAATAAACACAACAAGAAATATGTTATATCGGATGCAGGAGGTAAATCTTGTTTCTTTCATAAGAAAAAAAGACAAAAAAAAAGGGTGGTATATTTATTACTGGACATTTAAACCAAAAATGATAAAACATATTGTTATTAATCTAAAAAAGAAAAAATTATCAAAACTGGAGGATAGGATATTAAGAGAAAAAAATAATCATTTTTTCATATGCCAAAACAAGTGTATAAGACTTGATTTTGATCAGGCAATGAACTTTGAATTTAAATGTCCTGAATGCGGGGAAATAATGAATCAAGAGGATAACTTAGAAAAAATAAGGTTAATTGAAGAAGAAATAAAAAATATTAAGAGTGAATTAAAATAAATGCTTTTTAAACATCCATTTGTTATTAGCTTTAACTTCTTGTATAAAAACATGCGGCTTGTAAATTCCTAATTCTGAAATAATACCAGTTATTAAATTTGGATTAACCTTTTCAAATGCAAAATTGTTTATTGTAACCCCCTTTGGTGGGTTTTTCCATATTTCATTTCCTTTTCTCTTTTCAATCTTTTCTTCATAACCGAATATTGTTTCTGTATCAAACTTCCATGAATCAGTGCATACATAAACAGGAATATCATACTTATTAGCTATTTCTGCATAAAGTTCAGAACCAATTTTATTGATTACTTTACCTTCTGTTGTTATTGCATCAGCTCCAATAAGCATTAAATCTGCTTTCTTTAGAGCAAATCTTGCTGCAGCGTCAACAAAGTGCGTTATTGGAATGCCTAATTTTGCTATTTCTCTTGCAGTTATTCTTCCTTGGTATAATGGCCTTGTTTCTGTATTATGTACTTCAAATTTTTTGCCTTGTTTTTTTGCCTGTTTTAGAATTTCAAGTATTGTTGATGAATGGCAATGTGTAAATACAATAGTTCCATTCCCAATTTTCTTAGAGCCAATTTGTGCTATTATTTTTTGATTTTTATCAAAACGCTCTAAGACTTCATCAACCTTTAAGCAAAGGGCTTTTGTTAATTCAACAGTATTATCATAGTCAAGGTCATGCATAACATAATTAAGAGAATTTCTCATGCATGGCTCAGTAGGTCTTGTCAAAAAAAGAAGGTTTTTTGTATGATAAATATCTGCTAGGAGTTCAGAAATATTCTTTGATTTGGATTCCTTAACAACTTCTTTTAGAGCTTTAACAGCTTCAATGGCAACATTTTCTGCACCCTGAACCTTTAAGTTCTTAATTCTGCTTATTGTTTTCTTAAGACTCATCTTTTAAAGAAATTATTTTTTTCTTCTTTTTGGGATTTTTTTCTTAACTTTTTTCACTTTAAATATAGTTTCAATCTTATGTTCTTCATTTATAATCTTATTCGTAATTCTTACTATATTTTCGTCCATTCTTGCAATTCTTCTTTCCAACAGGACAAGAATCCTGAGAGAATATACTATTGCAGCTAAAGTACCCAATATAATCCATAGAATAGTTGTTTCTAATACCATTTTACCACCTTTTTTAAAAATATTAATATTATAATTATTTATCTATATAAATAGTTTTTGGATTTGGTGGCTGCGTTGAAAATCTCCAAAAAATATATAACCCAACTGGAGCTATAAGCTCCATGTTGGGGGTAGACAGACGAGGTGTCTACCATGGAGAAAAAAACAAAACTAGTTAATAAAGTTAAGCGTTTGCTGAAACGCTTAGGATGTCCAAGATGGCTTCACCATTTTGGACCAAAGAAATATGAGTTCTGGCAACATGCTGTTGCTTTGCTTGTAAAGCAGGAATGCAGGCTTGGTTATCGTCGAGTAAGTAGGCTTCTGAACTTGCTTGGCTTTCATGTTCCAACATACTCTGCTCTTGCCAAAATGGCTCAGAGGATTCCTCTTGTTCTATGGCAAAATCTTCTTAAGTTAACAGCCAGCTTTAAGGTGCATATAGTTTCTGTTGACGGCACAGGCATGTCAAGACCACTGCCAAGCCCATACTATTACAGGAGAATTGATAAGCCATATCCTGTAGAAATACCCCTAAAACTGAGCATGGCTATTGACACAAGAAGAAAAAAGATAATGGCACTACGGCTAAGAGCTAAGAGTGCACATGATATTAAGGATGCAAAGTATCTTATCAAGAGGTTTCCCACAAAACCAAATAAGCTAGTAGCAGATAAAGGGTATGATGCTGAATGGCTTCACAGATATTGCTATAATTTATCTATTAAAGCAGTAATCCCTATGAGAAATTATGGAAGTAAACTAATTTACAGAGGAAAAAGCCTGCGAAGAATATGCAGAAAAAACTTCAATAATAAAACTTATCATAGAAGAGAAATGTCAGAATCTGTTTTTTCATCCTTCAAAAGGAGGTTTGGACCTAGTGTTAGCTCTGTTAAGATAACAGCTCAAAGAGCAGAAGTATATTGTAGGGCTATCGCCTACAATATAATTTATTGTTTTTCAGGACTTTTTCAACGCAGCCGGATTTGGTACTACAGATTCTCGTCATTTCCAAAAGATTTAAATATAACTTAGTCCTATTAATTATCATAAAAATTATCATTAAACTTATATAAAAGGTGGATGTAATGACTGAAGAAGATAAAAAATTTTCAAAACAATTAATAGGAAAAACTGTTGTTAGTAAAACCGGAAAGCGCTTTGGTGAAGTTGGTGATATTATATTTGAAACAAGATCTGGGGAACTTATCAATATTGTCTTAGGCAATCCAACAACATATACAGAAAAGCTTGAGCTTGAAAGGAATAAAGAAGGACAAATATTAATACCTTTTAGTGCAGTAATTGCTATTGGAGATTTTGTAGTTATAGCAGAAGAAGACATAATATAATTCTTTTAGGGATAAATATTTAAATAATACCTATTTAGTGCTCTTTATGGAAAGTACAATCTGGACTGAAAAATATAGGCCAAAGGAATTCTTTGATATAAAAGGCCAAAGAGAAATAGTCAAAAGAGCAGAGGCATTTGTTAAGCAAAAAAATATGCCTCATTTATTGTTTTCTGGGCCAGCAGGAACAGGTAAGACAAGCTTGGCTTTAGTAATATCAAAAAAACTATTTGGTGACAGCTGGCATGAAAACATTCTTGAATTAAATGCCTCTGATGAAAGGGGGATTGATATTGTAAGAAACAAGGTAAAGGACTTTGCAAGAACAAGAGCAATTGGCAATGTTCCATTTAAAATAATTTATCTTGATGAATCAGATGCCTTAACAAAAGAGGCTCAACAGGCATTAAGAAGAACTATGGAAAATTATACTCGCACTTGCAGATTTATTCTTAGCTGCAACTACAGCAGCAAAATTATTGATCCAATACAGTCAAGATGTGCTCTATTCAGATTTAAGTTTTTGAGTAAGAAAGATGTGGTAGAAACAATAGAAAAAATTGCGAAAGCAGAGTCATTAAAGATAGATGATAAGACAAAAGAAGCATTGTATGAGGTTAGTAATGGGGACTGCAGGAGAATGGAAAACCTATTGCAAAGTTGTGCATCATTATCCAACAAAATAACAGAAGAACTTATTTATTCAATAGCCTCTATTGCAAGGCCAAAAGAAGTAAGTGAAGTATTAAATCTTGCCTTAAAAAATAAATTTAAGGATGCAAGAAATAAATTATTGGATATTATGCTTGAGTATGGATTATCTGGATTAGACATAATAAAACAAATTCAAAAGGAAATACTAAATCTTGATATTGAACCAAGAAAAAAGATGTTCTTAATAGACAAATGCGGTGAGATAGAATTCAGGATGGTTGAGGGTTCTGATGAGTTTCTGCAGCTTGAGGCACTATTAAGCCAGATTACATTAGCAGGAATAAAAAAAGAAAATTAAACAGAATGTTTTACTAAAATTCCTTTTAGTACACTTTCTTTATAATCATACTCTAATCTTATATTCACAGGTTTTTCAAAATCTCTTTCTGATTCTGTTTCTAAAGTACAGGTTATAATTCTTTCTCCACTATATAAGGTTATATAACCGCTTGTAGCTCCTCCATCAAGGCCTGTACAGCTTAACCCGCTCATTCCAGGAATGTCCACAGTTACAAGAATTTTGTTTTCTTCTGTTCTTGTTTGTTTGCAGTTAGAGTCTTTCTTATAAATTGCCCCATTACCTTTAGGTTTTATTGTAAACTGAAAGTTAAACTTGTTTTTGCCTCTTGGAATTTCTGTAAAACTCGTAATTTGTATTGGACTGCCTGAATTAAAAACAGCTTTCTCCTCATTAACCTTACATACATCTCCATCTTTATCTATTTGACCTTTTTTTATGCAGAGCATGGAATTAGCATTTGTTACATAGTTGTAACAAACATCTGCCCTTATTGTATATTGTGTGTTTCCTATTAATTCTTTATGGTGATTTAATCCAGAAAATGTAACATAAGTTGGTATCCCTTCTATTTTATTTCCTTCTGAATCCTTATAAGTTCTTTGTAAATCTTCATTAGGATGCTTGACAAAATCAGAATCTGATAATCCAAATTCCTCTGGATCAATACCAACAATATTTACCTCAACATTATCTTTGCTTATAGTATATTCACCATCATTCTTCAACTTTACAACAACATCAAAAGGAAAATCCCCTCCATCATAAACTTCCGTAGGAGGTGCATCTTTTTCATAGCTTATGAGAAGACCTGTTGTTCCACCAATGAATGGGCTTTCCTTAGAAGTTGGAGCTTCCTGATTGCATCCAAATGCAAAAACCAATAAACTCAATATTAGTATTATACTGATGTAATTTTTCATTTTTAATTCCTCCAAGACTTTTATACTTTATTTGATTATATAAATTTTTCTGTTAATTAAGGTGTATTTAATATCTCAACACTCCTTTGTATTGATGATGAATAGCCGTACTCCAACTTAATCTGCAATGGTGTAGTATAAGCTGATTTACTCATTGCTGGTTTTGGAATAGTACATATAACACTTCCCATATTATTTATTAGCATAATAGGGTTATTTGGCCTACAGCTAAGGCTGTACCTAGATACTTTACCACTCACATAAACATTATTAAGATTTGTGTAATCTAATGAATATGGGCAATCAATATTAAGCCTGTTCTTATCAATAACATTACCATTTCCGAGATTTTTTATATATATTTTAAACTGTATTTTATTTGAAAGCACTGTTTCTTCCACTTTTGTTACAGCAACAGGAGCACCTTGGCCGCCTGATAGTGAATAACTGGGGGGGATAGTACAAACTCTTGTTTTTTGCTTTGTTGAATAAGGTTCTGGGTCAATACATACTGTTTCTGAAGTAAGTGTTTCATAATTATAACATGATGTAACAAGAAAATTAGCATTATAATTATCAATATTTCTGCTGTCAAAATTTATTATATTTCCCCTAAATGAAACTATATCAAAACCCCCCTCTGGATTATAAATATTTTTTCCCTCAAGTTCCGGAATGGATATTTGTTTTGGCATACCAGTTATAAGTGTGTTTTCAAAACCACTTAAATAAAGTGTTCCAATCCCTTTTACATTTGGATTAATTACATTAATTGCCCAACCTGTAATAGCATTTGGCTGAGGGTAAGCCCCCTTATTTCTTACTTCTACCACAAGTTCAATTGGCATATTATCATACATTTGTGTTGGTGGCATATCTTCCATAAAATTTATGACCATTCCTTCAGTTCCTTTTCTATAATCAACACCAGTTCCTTCTGTTTTTTGGGAACAACCAAAATTAAAGAATAAGAGGAATATAATAACTATTAATACAATATTTTTCATTTTATTATATAATCCTTAGATTTCTATTTAAAACTTTCTATTGATTACTCTTTTTTTATTAATATATCCTTTGACATTGAGGTAGAATAACCATAATCTAATTCAATTGTAAGAGGGGTTGTATAAATAGCTTTTTCTGTAGATATTCCCCTTTCAAGAGTACATTTGACACTCCCCCCATTTTCCTTTAACTTTAATACTTCTTCCCTGCATTGAAGTTCCTCACCAGACATCATAACTTTTATTTTAACTGCATTTATTTCCTCATATTTCAATGGTGCAGAAGAACATACATTATTGATGTTTTCTTTAGCAAAAACTATTCCCCCACCAACATTTTTTATGTATATCTCAAAAGATGGTTTCACTATATTTTCATCTCCTGATGAAAGCATTTCACTTTCTATCTTTGTTATAGCAACAGGAGCACCTTGAGTGGTTAGAGATATATCTTTTACATTGCATACTTTTTGAATATTCTTTATATTATATATGTCTGTGTCTATGCATACATCAACATTTTTTTTGGTTTGATAAGGATAGCATATATTTACTAATATTTTAGATACATGTTTCTCACTTTGACCACTTATTTTTTTTGTCTTTGTTCTTATCATTTCAGTTTTTTGATCTCCTGTTGGAAGGGCAACAGATTTTCCATTTAA
>Ga0307991_1000168_pt1 | contig 49522 bp, 44 predicted proteins | sample EllFjometagen131_FD_203146 | JGI IMG/M metagenome (GOLD analysis project Ga0307991, IMG submission 203146) | Marine microbial communities from Ellis Fjord, Antarctic Ocean - #131 | ecosystem: Environmental > Aquatic > Marine > Unclassified | place: Southern Ocean | collected 2014-10-08 | reverse complement strand
CTGACCTTTCCGCAACGGTCGCATTTTTCCTTATGTCCGCCCAGGGCTGATGTACGACATGCTTTTAATGAATTTAATGTGCGTAATATCCAGCTATTTGAGTTGTGACTGTTTACAAAATCATCGCAAAATTGCTCGATAATCCGGGCAATTTCAAACTTCGGCTTCATATCTGATCAGGATACAAAGTATCAAGCGGACTGTGTGGCGGGGTATGGGGTAACTGTGCAACGTGTAAATAGATCATCGTGGTTTGTATTGTCGCGTGCCCCAACAATTCTTTGATAGTTACAATATTTACCCCATCTTCCAAAAGATGGGTAGCGTAACTGTGACGCAATGAATGAAGATTTACTTTTTTTTGAATGGTTGTTTTCTTCAATGCCTCCCGCATTACCCAGCTTAGGCCTTTCGGGCTGTATCTGCCATCGGGTTCTTTGCCATTAAAAAGCCAGGTATGGGGATGTTCAACAGATAAGTATTTCTTCAATCCTTTGGCTATATAATTTGACAAAGGGACTATCCTGTCTTTTTTGTATTTACTCTGGCGAATGTGGATACTCTTTCGTTCAAAATCAATATCGGAAATTTTTAGCTTGATAAGTTCCTGGGAACGTAATCCCGCTGAATAAGCCAGTACAAGAATAATGCGATGTTTAAGCAACTTCGGGGCATTAAACAGTTCTTTGAGTTCACTGCGATTGAGAATGACCGGAAGCTTATGCTCATTTTTAAGGGACGGTAAAGCAATGGCCCGCTTGTTTTGACCTATGTGACGGAAGTAGTAACGAAGTCCGTAAACCATATGTTTAAAACTGCTCCGTGACGGTGATTTCGGATCAAGGGCAAGCGCGGTAAGATATTCATTGATCTCCTCATCCGTGATATTTTCCGGAAGCCGGTCAAAATGCAAACTTATCAGGGATATTCTACGTAAGTAATTGTGAAAAGTGCTTTTACTTTGTCCTCTTAGTACAGTGTTTTGGTGTATTACTTTATACACCTTTTCAAAGCCTTCCACTGTCTGAATGGCTGTGTCTACGATCTTTGATCTTTCTTTTCTCATGATACTGAATATTAAATGAATATTTAATTTTGGGGAGCTCATTACTCCCCTTCAGTATCTTTTACGTATATTTACTAATAAAGCTATCCCGCTGTTGCGGGATTTAGTTCAACAAACAATATAAAACATTTGGAATTAAGTGGTTACGTCAGCTTTTCGTTTCCAAAACAGCTTTTCCCACGGTGGACAAAAACGCGTTTCTAAATCCCAAACGTTTCATATTGTAAGACGTTATTGCCTGCATAAAAAATCGATTTCGACAAGAATATTGCTTTATAGCTTATGAAAACTGACAAAGAAATATACCCGGTTGAAGTTTTTGCGGGTACTGCAGTTCAAGCCAACTTGGTAAAAAGTCTTTTGGAAAATGCAGAGATTGAAGCATACTTGAAAGATGAGTTCACTGGAGTATTATACCCCTGGCACACCACACCTGGTGGAGTTGGAGCCGTGAAAGTATTTGTCTCCAGTATAGATCATGAAAAAGCAAGAATAGTGGTTGACGAATATGAAAGTAACTTGAGAAATAAAAAGAATCTTTATTAATTTCTCGGGCTAATGGTAAAATATAGTGACAAAAAAGAAAAAATGAAGTTTCGTAACTGTTTGATAATCTTTAACTATATTTAACGTTAGTCAGAATTCGGGATTTAAAAAGAAATTTTAAAAAGCTATAATGATAACGAAAAAAGGAAGCGAGCTCGATTTATTAAGTGGTGTAAATTCACCTAATGGTGAAAACTCAATCAGAATTCTGAGCCAGGCACATTTTTAAAAGCAGAATGGTGGAGTTTATGCTACCCCGCAGAGAATAAAATCTAAAAGCAATGTATATGTGCCTCTTCCTTTTTTAACGTTCTAGAGAATTGAAATATAAATTTGAAATCGAGTAATATGAAACCGATTGTACAATATATAATCTTTAAGATTATACAACTTAAAAAGAAAAAAGAAAAACTTCCCTCAAAACAATTTGAGAAGGAAATGAAAAATGCAAAAGTCGAATTTTCTCATTTAATTCGTGACAGCTTCTTAATTTTATTAGGAGTATTATCTGCTGGTTTTGGATTACAAGGTTTTTTATTGCCTAACATGTTTATTGATGGAGGTGTGATGGGAATTTCTCTTACAATAGCCGAATTGACCAAAATACCATTATCATTTTTAATAGTTGTCGTAAACCTCCCATTTTTAATTATGGGTTTTTCTACAATTAGCAGGCAATTTGCTTTGAAAAGTATTATCGCAATTATTTTGCTTGCTGTTTCAGTTCATTTTATCCCGTTTCCTATTATTACTGAAGACAAATTACTTATAGCAGTTTTTGGTGGTTTCTTTTTAGGATTAGGAATTGGGTTAGCAATTCGTGGAGGCTCTGTTATTGATGGAACAGAAGTGTTAGCAGTTTTTGTAAGTCGAAAAACTTCATTGACAATTGGTGACGTAATTTTGATATTTAATATTATGATCTTTGGGGTTGCAGCATATGTATTTACAATTGAAATTTCATTATATGCAATGTTGACATATTTAGCCGCATCAAAAACTGTCGATTTTATTGTTTCAGGTATTGAAGAATATCTAGGTATAACAATTATATCAGATAAAAATGAAGAGATCAGATTGGCAATAATTGATAAACTAGGAAGAGGATGCACCATTTACTCTGGTAAAAGAGGTCAGTCATTGAAGCAAACTGAAATTATTTATACATTGATTACAAGATTGGAATTAGCAAAACTTCACACAGAAATAGATAAAATAGATAAAGATGCATTTATTGTAATGCATAGTATAAAAGATGCAAAAGGAGGTATGATAAAAAAAAGACCATTGAAATAATAATCAACAGGCACAAAAAAAAACCAATAGTGGGTTGAAGGGTAAATTGAAAGTTATGAATAAGCAAAAAGCAACAATGCGGGTTGTAAATCTGAAGAAATAGCAAAGAAATTAGGAATACCCAGCCCGACTGTAAAGAAAATTCTACCAGATTTGATAGGGAAAAACCTGATTGAAAAATATGGAACAGGTCCGGGAACAAATTATTCCACAAATCCATTAAATGAATTCACACATAAGGAATCGGCAAGCGATATCTATTGCTTACTTGATTTATTAAATATTGACAAATTCAAGGCAATAGGTTTTAGTTCAGGTGCAATGTTATAAAAATGAACAATGGCGGGACTTACTGAAATTTTTCATTCAGGGGATCAAACGCAGGGTCAGTTTACAATAAAGATGAATTAATTGACAAGCAGTACAAAGGGAAAGAGCATTTCAAACCACTTTATGACAAGTTGATGAGTGAAATTCAGAAATTTGGAAAGGATGTCGAAATCGCGCCAAAAAACGCTTGCAAGGAGTGCCGTGTCACTTTTTACCTACTTATCATATTATTTTCAAATAGATCAGGAATTTTTGTGTACCTAAACCCGAACCCATCCGAATTAATTTTTTTTGAGGAAACTCTGCTTCCGTATAATAAAATGGTTGCCATTTCTCCAAACATCAAATTAAATAAAAAATTTGGCACGTGGAGCGAGAAAAAGGGCCTTTTTATGGCTTTGGCGATTTGCCTCATCAATTCCTTATTATTAATATTATCCTCTGAAACCCCATTATAAATAATGTATTCTTTAGAAGGTGTTGCTAATAATTTTTGCTCTAACACAAATAAAAACATCCTGGCTAAATCTTCTAAAGCAATCCACGGCACCCACTGATTACCACTTCCTATAAATGCACCCAAACCCCATTTTATGGGTTGTATCATTTTAGGCAGTGCTCCCCCTTGTTTACTCATCACCATACCTATCCTCAGAATTGCAGTTGGAATACCCAGGGCATGAATTTGTTTTACGCTTTCTTCCCATTTTACTACTGTTTCAGCTAAAAAATCGGTACCGGATGGATCTTCTTCAGAGAATATATGATCGCTGGTTACATTACCATAATAACCAATAGCAGAAGCTGATATAAAAGCCCTTGGCTTTTTGAAAGCAGATTGTATCGCTCTTTCAAGTAATTTGGTAGTTTGAACCCTACTGGAAATGATTCTTTTTTTCTGGTTATAAGTCCATTTACGATTGGAAATATTCTCTCCTGCCAGGTGAATAATCACATCAGCATATTCAATAGCTTGTGAATCAATATCACCTTTTTCGTGATTCCAGTAGAATGATCTTCTGTTAGACTTTAGAGGAGTTCTGCTTAAATAAGCAACATCATATGCCTGTGATTCTAATAGAGATGTAAGGGCTTTTCCAACTAATCCTGTTCCTCCGGTTATTAATATTTTAAGCTTCATTTTTTTAGGTGCTATTGATATAATTTTTAAGAATCTCATTTAAACTATCATCTTTAGCTTCCTCATGTATATGCATATGAAAAAAATTGAGTTTGTTTAATACAGCCAAGGTTTCAGTCAACTCTTCCCCACTTATATCTCCAACCACAATTTCACTCACTTTATGCATTTCGTCAAAAGCATTCATGATTTCCTTATACCCCTCCTGTGTTAAAGAAACGCGTTTGGCTCTTCCATCTTTTAAATCGGGATATTCGTAAACCAACTTATTTCTTATAAGACGTTTTAAGATTTCGCTGCCACTTGAAATTTCCAGGAAATGCATTTTGATGAGTTCATTTTTCAGAAGGTTTTTCTCCTTTAAAATGCTGGCTAAAAATCCAAATTCATCTATGGTTTTGATATTCGTGTTTTGAAAAGCTTTTTTCATATATATTTTGGCGAACCTGTACAATGCCGTAAGCAATGTGGAGAATTCCACTTTAGGCATTTCTTTATAACTTAAATACTGTTCCTTGTTAAAACTCTCTGCTGATGTTTTAGCGTTCCCTATCAGGACTTTATCTCTTAAATACATAGTAAACTCCTTAATATCCGTATTGCCTACATCTTTTTTGTAGGACTCTACATAATCCAAAATTTGTTTAATTAGTTTCATTTGTTCCGGCATTTTTTTAAACAAATATTTTACAATTATTTAATAACACTAACTACGTTTTTGTAATATATTTGCAAATGTAATACATAATTGTATTATATTTGCAAAATAATTTGAAAACTAAAATATTTAATAAAATCATTTAATATTATGAAAGCAAAAAATATTACTATAGTTCTGATAGTGAGTTTTTTTTGGTTATATTCTTGTAAAACAACACAAGAAACAAATCATCCAATATTGAGTTTTTCATTGGGTGGAACTTCACAAATACCGGCTCTCAAAATAAGTTTTCATAAAGGAGAAAGTTACAATTATCCGACTTTTGCTTTATGGATGGAAAATTTGAATGGAGAATATATCAGATCATTATTTGTAACCAAATCATATGCAAGTGGTATTTTCGGACATGAATTAGTGGGTGATAGTATCTGGAAAAAAACCTCCGGCCCATCCTTACAACCTGCAGCTCTCCCTTATTGGACATACAAAAAAGGATTAATAGAAGGGGAATATTTATTACCTACACCCGAACATCCCTTTCTGGATGCATATACAGGTGCTACACCAGATCAAAATTTTGAATTAAAAGCCTCATCCAACTTAAATTCCAGATACAGAATAATGCTGGAAGTCAACCAAAGTTGGGATTGGAATGAATACTGGACCAATAATAAATATCCTGATAGTAAAGCCTATATTCATTCTGCTCAACCAAGCATTATCTATTCAGTAGAAATTAATGATGACCACAAAATCTTCTACATGAATCCCATCGGCTATGGGAATCCAAAAGGGGAGGACGGAAAGTTAAATACCAATTTGAACACACTTTCGACTGCCATGAAAATATTCAAAATGATAAAAATTGAAATACTCAAAAACTGACCATACGCTATTAAACAAGAATAATAATAACATGAAAAGAATAATAATAACTTCTATTTTGTTCCTTATTGTAACATATATTTTTGCCCAAAGTGGGCAAATCAAGGGTAAAGTAACGGATGCATCAAATAACGATCCCGTTCCATTTGCCAATGTATTGGTGGTTGGAACCCAAACAGGTGCTGCTTCAGATTTTGATGGAAACTTTATCATAACAGGACTTCAGCCAGGATATATCAACCTTCGTGTCTCCTTTGTGGGATACCAAACCAGGATCAGTTCTGATATTTTGGTTGACAATAAAAATATTCCTTTTATTGAGATAAAGCTAGAACCCAGCCAAAATGAGTTGGAGGAAGTGGTGGTTAAAGTGAACTACCTGAAAAAAAAGAAAGAAGCTCCGCTTTCTATGCAAAGTATTGGAGTGAAAGAAATAGAAGGAAACCCGGGCAGTAACCGAGATATCTCCCGTGTGATTCAATCTTTTCCTGGAGTAGGGTCCACACCTGCTTTCAGAAACGATGTCATCATCAGAGGAGGAGGACCTAGTGAAAATCGCTTTTTTCTTGACGAAGTAGAAATCCCGGTTCTCAATCATTTCTCAACTCAGGGAGCCTCTGGTGGACCGGTTGGTATCATTAATGCCGATTTTATCAGAACAGTGGACTTCTATAGTGGCTCTTTCCCTGCCGATAAATATAATTCGCTTAGTGGAGTTTTAGATTTCAAATTAAAAGAAGGCAGCAAAGACAATACAAATTTTCAGGCAGCTATTGGGGCCAGCGAGGCAGCTTTTACAATGGACGGACCTATTGGGGGAAAAACGAGTTATATTTTTTCCGTTCGACGCAGTTATTTACAATTTTTATTCTCAGCCATAGGCTTGCCATTTTTGCCTACTTTTAACGATTATCAGGTAAAAGTTAAAACAAATATCGACACTAAAAATCAAATTAGTATTATTAGCTTAGGCTCACTTGATCTTTTAACTTTAAATACAACAATAGATGATCCTGACCCTTCGCAACAATATATTCTGGCTCAAATACCTGTAAATAATCAGTGGAGTTATACCATTGGCGGAGTTTACAAGCATTTCTTTAATAATGGATTTCATGCTATAGTTTTAAGTAGAAATATGCTAAATAATGAATTTTATAAATATCCTGATAATGATGAAATTAGAGATAAAGTATTTGATTATAAATCCCGGGAAGCAGAAAATAAATTCAGATATAAAATAGATTACCGAAACAATGGGTGGAAATACATTTTTAGTACAAATATGGAATATGTAGATTATGAAAATAAAACCTCACAACAGTTATTTTTAAATGATAGTTTGATTAATTTCAAATACAACACCCAACTCAATATGGTAAAATATGGGTTTTCCGGGCAGGTTACAAAAACAATACTTAAAAATCGTTTATTAATAAGTTTTGGTTTGCGAGCCGATGGAAATAACTATAATTCATCAATGTCAAATTTATTAGATCAATTATCACCCAGATTGGCATTGAGCTATTCATTAACCGACCAAATAAAATTAAATGCCGGAGCAGGCAGGTATTTTCAGCAACCTGCATATACTACTTTAGGGTTTCGTGATAACCAGGGAAATTTGGTAAATAAAGATATTGCTAAATATATAGGTGCAAATCACTTAAACTTAGGTCTTGAATACCGATTTAAAAAGCCAATGGTTTTAAGTGTTGAAGGGTTTTACAAAGATTATTTTCAGTATCCAGTTGATTTAATAACAGGCACTAGTTTGGCTAACCAGGGAGCAGGATATAGTAGCATTTATGGGGCATCTCCGGTTAGCTTTACAGGTACAGGAAGGGCTATTGGCTTTGAAGTATTGCAAAGAATAAATTTTTCTAAATTTACTTTATTGGCGGCATATACTTATGTTAGAAGCGAATTCACTGATATTAATGGCATGCTTGCTCCATCCTCATGGGACAGTAAACATTTACTTACTATTACAGGTTCAAAACAGTTTAAGAACAATTGGAGAGCAGGGTTTAAATGGCGTTTTATAGGTGGTCTTCCTTACACTCCGTACGATTTGGAAACCTCGGCTAATATTCAGGCATGGGATGCTAACGGACAGCCCTACTTTGATTACAGTCGCATGAATACATTGCGATACGAATCATTTCACCAGTTGGATGTTCGGGTGGATAAAAATTTCTTTTTCGATCAATGGAGTTTGATGTTGTATGTCGATATTCAGAATTTATACAATTTTAAAAATAAAGGGCAAGATTATATTGTGAGAGGGAAAAACCCGGATGGCACATTCCAAACCACAACTAATGGACAGGATTATGTTTTGGAATCTATTCCCAATACAAGTGGAACAGTCTTACCCACTATTGGTATCATGGTAAAGTTCTAATAGCAATGATGCAATTTTTAAAGAGAATAAAAGAGTTTAATTTAGGTATTAAAGGAAAATTAAAAAGCATGATGGAGAAGAGACATGATAAAGCTATTGTCCCATGGTTTTTAATAGGGATTTTGTTATTATCTTTAGGATGCGTGAAATCACAAAAAATTATGGATAAATCAGTAGTTAAAGAATTTGATTTGGAAAAGTACCTGGGTACATGGTATGAAATTGCTCGTTTCGATCATCGTTTTGAGAGAGGACTTGTTGGTGTTACTGCCAACTACTCTATGCGCGACGATGGTAAAATAAAGGTGATAAACAATGGTTACAAGGAAAGTCTTTCGGGTAAATTTTCAGAAGCCATCGGAAAAGCTAAAATCCCAGACCCCAAAAATGAACCTGCCAAATTAAAAGTATCTTTCTTTTGGTTCTTTTATGGTGATTATTATATAATGGAACTCGACAAAAATTACCAATGGGCAATAATCGGTAGTAGTTCTGATAATTATTTATGGATATTAAGCCGCACTCCGCAAATGGATAAAATTATTTACCTTGAATGTCTCGATAATTTAACGAAGCGTGGTTACGATGTTTCCATGCTAATAAAAGTTGAACAGAAGGGAGCTTAATCTATGGATACAACTACAAACCAGGCTATTAATGGAAAACTTCTTTATTATGGATTTATTGCCGGAAGCAGGAAATTATTGCAGAATCAAGAAGAAATCAACCGGATAAATGTATTTCCTGTAAGGGATAAAGACACCGGAACAAACCTGGCATCCACAATTCGTGCAGTAATTGATAATATCAAACCTCATAAGTCGTATAAAAAAACGATTGGGAATATAGCAGAAGCGGCATTGCTTGGGGCAAGAGGCAATTCGGGAGTAATTTTCGCACAGTTTTTATATGGTTTAAGCAAGGAAACAAAAAACAAGCATGTAATTACCCTTAATGAATTTGCTAACAGCGTAAGAAATTCAATCCCATACATGTACGAAGCCGTAGCTAACCCCATTGAAGGTACAATGCTAACAGTTATTCGTGATTGGTCAAATTTTCTAAGTAGCAAAAAAGAAACATTTCACGATTTTAAGAAAGTGATTATTGATTCTATTTTGGTGTTGGAGAAATCTTTGACTGAAACAACTTCAAAACTTAAAGTCTTAAAAAAATATGGTTTTGTAGATGCAGGTGCCAAAGGATTTGTGGTTTTTATAAAAGGTGCAATTGAATTTATAAAAAACAGGAATATCAGGAGTCTCGCTTTGGAAAGAATTGAAGATATTTCGCTTGTTCATGTAGAAGAAATAGTCGACGAAGATCTTACTTTCCGATATTGTACGGAGGCTATTATTAATAATTTACAAATGAGTACCGTATCATTAAAGCAATTTTTAGGAGAGAACGGCGATTCAGTTGTTGTGGCAGGTTCTGAAAATACATGTCGGATTCATTTGCACACCAATCATCCGGCTGAACTTTTTTATAAACTTAAAGATAACGGAACCGTTACTTTTCAGAAAGTTGACGACATGCAACGCCAGCAGGAAATGGTAACCAAAAGAAAATGGAACATTGCTTTAGTTACCGATTCCACTTGCGATCTGTCACAGGAATTGGTTGATTTTTATCAAATTAATATCGTGCCGATCAATTTAAACTTTGGCGACAATCATTACCTGGATAAAATAACCATCCAACCTGAGCAGTTTTACGATTTACTGGAGAGTAGCCCCGATTTCCCGAAAACATCCCAGATTAATGAATATACTTTCACTAATTTATATTCTCACCTGGCTTCGCATTACGATGCAATAATTTCGGTACACCTCACCTCGCAGTTTAGCGGAACTTATGCAAACAGCGTTAAAGCAGGGCAACGAATCAAGAAAGAATTTAAAAAACCGGTTTATGTAATAGACTCGAAAAATTTATCCGGTGCGCTTGGTTTATTGGTGCTCAAAGCCGCCCAAAATATTGAAGCAGGCGAAACGCCTAAATCGATTGTTAAATCGTTGGAAACCGATGTTACCAATGCTAAAATATTTGTGAGCGTAAAAGATTTAAAGTACATGATAAAAGGTGGTAGGGTTTCTAAACCTGCCGGGGTTATTGCCAATATTTTGGGTATTAACCCAGTTATTTCGATGAATGAAGAAGGTAAATCTCATTTGTTTGGAAAAACTTTTAGCCAAAAAGCCAGTTTGAACAAAATATTTAAACATATCGAAAAAATTAGTCATGGAAAGTCGGTATGGAATTATATTGTTTTACATGCACATAATTCGTATGGAGCGCAAAAAGCTGAAATAAAATTGTTGGAAATCACCGGAAAAAAACCGGTTTCTGTGGTTGATATTTCGCCGGTAATTGGCATGCATGCCGGTAATGGTGCCATTGCTGTTTCATTGTTGTTTAACAATTAAAAACTAACCTATGTTAACTCTATTTATTAAGGCTTTGCTAATCGTTTTTATTCTTGTCACTCTAATCTGGGGGCTTAGTGTAATAATAAAAAATGTGAGTATCGTTGATTTGTTTTGGGGTATGGGTTTTGTAATTGTAAATGCATTTTACTTTTGTAACTCGGGCGACTTTTTTCCACGCAAAATACTTTTATTGGTTTTGGTTACCTTATGGGGATTAAGACTTTTTATATATCTCTCATGGCGAAATATTGGGAAAGGAGAAGACTTTCGTTACCAGGAATTCAGGCGAAAATATGGTGCTGAACGCTATTGGTGGTTTAGCTATTTCCAGGTTTTTTTGCTACAGGGTGTATTTATAATGTTTGTTTCACTCCCTTTATTGGGAGCACATTCACAAACCGGGTCAGATGGTTTAAACTGGATGGATTATCTGGGCATTGTCGTCTTTATTATTGGCTTTGCTTTCGAAGCCGGGGGCGATTATCAATTGGCAAGATTTAAGCATAATCCAAACAACAAAGACAAAGTACTTAACACAGGTTTTTGGAAATATACCCGGCACCCCAATTATTTTGGCGATTCCGCAGTGTGGTGGTCTTTTGGTATTTTTAGCATTGCTGCCGGAAGTTACTGGACGGTTATTGGCTCGTTATTTATGACCCTGTTAATCATTAAGGTTTCAGGAGTTGCACTACTTGAAAAAAGCCTGAATGTGACCAGACCACAATACCGGGATTACATTCAAAAAACAAATTCTTTTTTCCCCTGGTTCCCTAAGAAATAAGAATGAATGGAGTACATCTTAAAAAATATATGGTTGATTCTTTTTGTAGCCTGGGGTTTGCCTCTATGTTTTTACCGAAGCAAATTTCGAAAAATTGTTTATCGGACCAAATATTGGTTTATCAATATCAAACCGGTTTTTTTGAAAGAGATCAAAGGATTATTTGCTAAGCTTTATCCCGATGATTTAAAATACAAACGGTTCAGAAATTTTTAATTGTTTCATATGGCTATCTATTTCCTTTTATTTATTAGTTATTTAAATTTTAACACTAAATCTGACGATATGAAAAAAATATCAGTGGGCAGTTTAATTCCCTCATTCGAATTAAAAGACCAGAATGGCCAATTATTTCCAATCGATTCTGTTCTGGGTAAAAAAAATCTAGTTATTTATTTTTATCCGAAAGACGACAGTCCGGGCTGCACCAAAGAAGCCTGTGCTTTTCGCGATCAATTTGAAGTATTTGAAGAGGCAGATGCTTTAATTATCGGCATTAGTGCTCAGTCGGTTGAAAGCCATTTTAATTTTGCACAAAAACATAACCTAAAATTTACTTTGCTAAGTGATAATGAAAACAAAGTTCGAAAGTTATTTGGGGTGCCAACCAATTTTTTTGGATTAATTTCAGGTAGAGTTACCTACATTATCAATAAAGAAGGCAAGGTTGTATATCTGTTTAACTCCCAAACACAAGCCGAAAAACACGTGGAAGAGGCATTGCGTATCTTACAGGAAATTAAATGATGTCAAAAGTCTTAACTAGCGGTGGAATTGGATTGATTTATAATCCTGAATTTAAGTTGAAAGAGTAACAGAAAAAATAAAATGGCATCAGACAGGGAGTTCGTAGATTTTGTTGTTGACCAAGTTGAAAATGCTGGCGAAATCACAGCCAAAAATATGTTTGGGGAATATGGTCTATTCTCGGGTAGGAAAATCGAGAATGGATTAGCAATTTAGTAAGGATTACTGTTAAAGAACTTCCCGAGCCTAAACCGAAAAAGAGAAAAAGCAATAAGAAAACAAAATGAAAGAATAAAAGCCACTAACAATTTATCAAAAACAATAACCTGTTTTGGTTGTAAATTGAACTTTAGTACATTTAGAAAAAATAATCACGTAACTGATAAGCAGTAGCTATGAACACGGTTATAGTTTTTATACTGAAACGTTAGAGCTTATTAATTAAAAAATCAATACACAGTATGAGGGCATTATATAAAGGGATATTAATTTTAACTTTTTCAACGATTTCGGCGGCCTTACCGGGAAAAGAATTAAGTATTGAACCAACAATTTTAGATGATTTTATTTTACAGGCTGATGTTAACTTATTCTTAAGTTAAATGGCAAATTCTAAGATTATTAAGTTTATCGTAAAACAATGGAATTATATTGTATTGTTAATTCCAATTGTTGTCTGTCTGGTATTTTCAGCTTGTAACTTTAACACAAATAATGACCCGGCCATTATTGATTATCCTGATTTGGTTAATGCGACATGGATCGGTGCACAGAAAGGTTTACCCATAATTGACTCTCTACTATATGATGAAGATCCCACACCTATTTTTCGTAAAGAGTTTACTGCAAAAAATGATATTCGCTCTGCTACTTTATATATAACCTCGGCGGGATATTATCGCGCATTGCTCAATGGTAAAAGAATAGGGAAAAATTACCTTGATCCTGCATGGACAAATTTTGCCAAAAGAGTTTACTATTCCGAGTATGATCTTACTACAGAAGTTAAACAAGGCTCTAATTGCATTGGGGTAACTCTTGGGAATGGATTCTATAATCCACTCCCAATGAAAATGTGGGGCAATCTAAACTTAAGGGATGCACTCCCTAACGGAAAACCTGTATTCATTGCCAGGTTAAAACTGGAATACTATAATGGAAAAACAGAAGAAATTGTCACTGATGATTCGTGGAGATACTTCTATGGCCCTATAAAAAAAAACAATGTTTACTTAGGAGAGGTTTATGATGCTAAAAACGAAATAGAAGGATGGGGAACAATTGGTTTTAATGATGATTTATGGAAAGAAGCTGCTGAGAGTAAAGGACCAGGGGGAAAGTTGCAGAAAGCATTTTTTCCACCTGTTCAGGTTACGGATATAAAAACCCCGATATCCATTTCGCCTGTGTCAAATGGCAACTACTTGATAGACATGGGAGTGAATTTTACAGGACTTTACCGAATTAATTTAAAAGGAAAACAAGGAGATACTATTTCCTTTCGTTTTGGGGAAAGAATTTATGGCAACGGAGAACTTAACCCAATGACCACAGTTGCAGGTCAGATTAAAAAGGATGGCCAGGGCGGGGCAGGTTCTCCAACCATTGCATGGCAATCTGATAGTTATATTTTTGGTGATAAAACAGAACAGTGGTATAGTCCTGAGTTTACCTTTCATACATACCGGTATATGGAAGTATCAGGATTAAAAGAACCACCTAAGGTTGTTGAAATAGAAGGGCTTGCTTTAAATACTAATGTGGAAAACAATAACCATTTTACCAGCTCATCAGAGCTTATTAATTCAATACAGGACGCCACGGAAAGAACATTTCTTGCCAATCTTTTAAGTGTACAGTCCGATTGCCCGGCTCGCGAAAAGTTTGGCTATGGAGGTGATTTGAATGCCACATGTGAAGCATTTATTTACAATTTTGATATGCAAGATTTTTATCGTAAAACCATTTACGATTGGGTTGATGCAATAAACGATTCGGTGTTTGTAGATACGGCTCCATATGTAGGATTAGAGTACTGCGGCTTAAGTTGGGAATCGGCATTTCTAACCACACAATACAATCTCTTTCTGTATTATAATGATACTGCACTAATAAAGGAATTATACAATATGGATTTAAAATGGATGGAGAAAGCAAAACGAATACATCCGAATGGAATCGTAGAGTCAGGTTTGAGTGATCACGAATCTCTTGAGCCGGTCCCTGTTAAGCTAACCGGAACTGCTCACTACCTCCAATGTGCAAGGATAATGAAAACATTTGCTTCCTATATGGATGATTTTGAGCATGAAAAACAGTTTGAAAAACTTGCCAATAAACTCACTACAATTATTTTGGATAAATTTTGGAACGTACCAGTAACTAATCCAATAAACAAACAAACGCTATACGCCACTCTGCTGTATCACAATATTATCCCTGAGAACGAAATAGCTATGGCGGTAGATTCACTATTAGCTTCTTTATCCCGGCCTACCGGTCATTTTAGTACTGGTATTTTTGGAACCAAATATATTCTTGAGGCACTTTCAAAAACAGGTAACTCCAAGATTGTTTACGATATTGTAAATAGCACATCATATCCTGGTTGGGGGCACATGATTGATCAGGGAGCTACAACTCTATGGGAAACATGGAAAGAAAGTGATAACATTTATTCTAATTGCCATCCTATGTTTGGGTCGGTTTCTGAATGGTTTTACAGATGGCTTGGAGGGATAAGACCCAATCCGGATTATCCAGGCTTTGAAAAATTTATTATAAACCCCTCATTGCCTGAAGGTTTATCTCATGTATTCAGTTCATATAATTCACCTTTTGGTGAAATAGTTTCAAACTGGAAAAATTGGGGATACGAAAAACAGATGTTTGAGATAACAATACCAAAAGGGAGTTTGGCATTAGTCAAACTACCAGTGAGTGAGCAACAAAAAATAACCTTTTCAGAAAACAGTAGTGACATTTCATTTTCACTAATTAGAAATGATAAAAAACATTATTCTTTTGAATTGGCCTCAGGAAAATATACTATTTTAGTTCATCTGTAAATCAAGCGCTAAATTGATGCATCTAGATAAATCCCCAGTGTTTAACAATAAATATAGGTCATTGGGCGGATAGCAGTAAATAAAAATGTTATAAATGATCAACGGTGGGATGCCCTTGGCTATGCAGGTAATGCTATTATTAAAACACCAAACATGGATGAACTGGCATTAAATTAAGCGTGAGCTTCTAATAAAATGAATGTTTCTTTTTTCTAAATATTTTAAGAAATAGTTAAAACAAACTTCATGCTTGCCAACCAATTCCGGTGGGAAAACCCCTTTTTCTGAGAACAAGCCTTCTAAAAACAGATTGGCAGCTGCTGTAGCAGTATAACCAGTTGTTCTTGCCATAGATGATGTGTTGGTATCCTCACAATATTCATCATGCAAATTATAAACTATCTCCTCTGTTTGTCTGTTAGCATTTTCTCCTTTTAAAGTAACTCTCAATACTGTGAATTCTTTTTCAGTTTCACCTAATTTCCATTCGTTAATGAGAATTTTACTGGTGAAATCTAAAGGAGAAACCTGGTTACCATTTACATCTACCTTTTCCTCACTAAAAAAACCACTTTCTTTTAATACTCTCACATATTCCACATGACCAGGATAACGTAAGGTTTTTTCTTTCATGTTAGGAATGTGAGGCATGGTGTAAATTATTGATCTCAACCCATCCGAGTTAAAAGCTTCTAAAGTTCCAACCTTATCAAACTCTACATAATCACAATCCGTTAAAGGTTCACGAACTACTTCTTCTCCGTGTTCTACATACCTTGCAGGTCGGGTATATTCCTCAATTACATCAATTGGGGAGAAAGGTGCCTTATAGCAAAAAGGCCATTTTTTTTCTTTAGGTAATCCCCCAACCAAACACTCAAAATCGGTTAGCTTCATTTTCTCATTGTAGTGTCCTAAAATAAAATTATCCATTCCCGGAGCAACACCACAATCTACTATTGCAGTTATATTTTTTTCTTTAGCCAGGGCATCTAACTCTAAAGAGTTTTCCGGGAAAAACGATATGTCTATTACATTCATTTCTGCCTCAATAATAGCTCTTAAAGTTTTAAACCCTAAAAATCCCGGTACAGCACATATAACCAAATCATATTGTTTTATGGTACTTTGTAGCTCTACTTTATTGGTTACATCTAACTGTTGAATTGTTAAACTGTTATGTTTCAATTTTACATTATCCAATGCCTTCTTATTTAAATCAGTTAGTGTTACATTATGGTTTTTTGCCATATCAATTGCCATAGCACTGCCCACCATCCCGGCACCTAATACAATTACATTACTCATGCTTAATAAATTAAAACGTTAAAAAAAGATGTTTAAGAATAAAAAACGAAAGGTATTAAAGTAGGGTTACAACCCGGGAATCAGAACCCAGGGCATTTCAATGGTGCTAACTATTTTTTTGATCAACATTTTACAAAGATGCAAATTATCACTAAAATAAAAAAGTGAATTTGCAGGTAAAACGGAGAAACAACGACTCATGGGTAATGCGGGGTGATGTGGAAAATTGAAAGTAAATAACTATTTTTAAACCTTGTAACGATTTTATAAGTAGGTGCAATTAAAACCCGCACTACCCATATCTGAAACATTGCCAAACATTTGTAATAATGAGCAAACTAATCTACTCACCAATTATAAAAATATAAACATTATGAAACGAATAATCAGCTTACAGTTTACTCTTGCAATCATTGCTATCTTATTTGCGTTTATGACTTCCGCCAGTGCACAAAAAAAGGAAGACAAAAAAAATGATAAGGCAGTACCTGTATTTAAAGATGGGGAGGCCCAAATCGTACCTGCCTTTAATGATCCTGAAAAGTGGATTCGACATGACCTCTGGGTTGAAACAGAATTTGATACTGATGGTGACGGGAAACCCGACCGCATGCATGTTGATGTAACAAGACCATATCAAACCGATAAAGGTCTTAAGCTACCCGTAATTTACATTTCAAGTCCCTATTTTGCCGGTACCGCATCCGGAGCCCAGGAGTATTTTTGGAATGTCAGACATGAATTAGGTGCTACTCCGCCTGAGCGTAAACATCAACCTGAAATTATACGCCGTGGGGAACGTCCCGTCATTTCAAAATCTCATGTAAAAACATGGCTGCCTCGCGGTTATAATATAGTTCATTCATCATCCCCGGGAACAGGTCTCTCACAAGGTTCACCTACTGTTGGTGGAGATAACGAATCCCTTGCACCTAAAGCTGTTATTGACTGGTTATGTGGCCGCGCTAATGGATACACTACGCCTGATGGAAATGAAAAAGTTGTAGCTTTCTGGTCCACCGGTAAAATTGGGATGACAGGTACTTCATATAACGGCACTCTGCCTGTTGCAGCAGCAACCACTGGTGTTGAAGGACTGGAAGCAATAATTCCAATCGCGCCAAATACATCGTATTATCATTATTATCGCTCAAACGGATTAATCCGGTCACCCGGAGGCTGGTTGGGTGAAGATATTGATGTTCTCTACGACTTCATTCATAGTGGCGATGAATCGAAACGAGAATACAGCAACACCACCATACGAGATAAAGAAATGGCAGATGGTATGGACAGGATAAAAGGCGATTACAATGAATTCTGGGCCGGTCGTGATTACCTGAACGATATGGAACCAATGAAGGCTGCATTATTAATGTCTCATGGTTTTAACGATTGGAATGTTGTTCCTGAACACAGTCTACGGATTTATGAAGCAGCAAAAGCAAAAGGCATTCCTGCTCAAATATTCTACCACCAGAATGGACACGGCGGACCGCCGCCAATGAAAATGATGAACCGGTGGTTTACCCGTTATCTGCATGGTATAGAGAACGGAGTTGAGGAAGATCCCAAAGCATGGATTGTGCGCGAAAATGACGAAAGGACTGATCCGACTCCATACGAAGATTATCCCAATCCTGAAGCATCAGATGTTACATTGTACCTTACTGCAGGCTCCCCTGAAAGCGGGAAGTTAAATACTGCGCTTGTCTCCGGACAGGGAAAAGAAACATTGGTCGACAATTTCTCCTTTTCAGGCGCAACATTAGCAAAAGCTGAAATCACAAATCACCGGCTGATATATCTTACTCCAAAGCTTTCTGAAGAGGTTCACATTTCAGGCAAACCAAAAATTACAATTAAGTTGTCCAGCAACAAACCGGCTGTTAATCTTTCGGTCTGGCTGGTTTCTTTACCATGGACAGAAAGAAAAAATACGAAAATCACTGATAATCTTATTACCCGTGGTTGGGCAGATCCTCAGAATTATCGCTCTTTAACCGAAAGTGAGCCTTTGGAACCTGGCAAGTTTTATGAAATTTCCTTCGAACTACAACCCGATGATCAGGTAATACCCAAGGGACAACAAATTGGCCTTTTGATATTTTCAAGTGATCGGGAATTCACCCTTAGGCCCTGTCCGGGTACTGAATTAACTGTTGATTTAGATGCAACAAGCATCACCTTACCTGTAGTAGGAGGAACTGAAACATTTAAAAATGCAATAAAAGAATGAAATATGGTATCACAATTTTTGCAGTTCTGATTAGTATTGGTTTAACATCATGTAAACTTCGGTTAAAAAAATGCTATTGATAATTAAACCTAATAAAAGTCTATATTGAATAAATTAGAATAATGCCGGGTAGATCCCCTTTATGTGCTAAAATAAATTTGACAACAAAATAAGTGTAATTATGGATTTTAGCGGCATACCAAAAATTGAAAATCATATACATCTTGAGGGAGCTATTCCATATGAAACTCTTTGGCAATTGATTCAAAAATATGGTGGAGATAAAGAAGTTGCTAATTTAAACCAGCTAAAAGAAAAATTTAAGTTCCGGGACTTTAACCACTTTATCGAAATATGGATTTGGAAAAATCAATTCATAAAAGAATATGAGGATTTCAAGATTATTTCTGATGCGGTATTTAAGGATCTGGTGGACCAAAATGTAAAATATGCTGAGATTTTCATTTCTCCATCCGCATTTAAGAAAAATTTAGAAATTCAAAAAATTATTGAAGCAATATCCGGGAGTATTACTGAAAATAAGAACATTAAGATTAATCTGATTGTTGATCTGGTAAGAAATTTCGGACAGGAAAACGAAGAAAGAACCCTTGAGGAAATCAACGAAGTTAAAGACCATGGCATAATTGGAATAGGTCTCGGAGGCTCAGAAAATAACTTCCCACCTGAATTATTTGTTGATCTGTTTGAGAAAGCACGGGGTTATGGTTTCAAAACTACTGCCCATGCCGGTGAAGCAGCCGGTGCTGACAGTATCTGGAAAGCAATTAAACTTTTAAGAGTAGATAGGATTGGACACGGCACAAGGGCAATAGAAGATGACAAATTACTCGACTACCTTTCTGAGTACAAAATTCCAATTGAATTATGCCCGATTTCAAATCTTCGTACAAAAGTTATAAAATCAATGGAGGAGCATCCATTTAAATTATTTAAGGAGAAAAAAATACCAGTTTCCATAAATACAGATGATCCAAAAATGTTTAATACTTCTCTCGCAGAAGAATATCAGGCTTTAAGTGAAGCTTTTAGTTTAAACAAAGAAGAAATGTATGCAATAATCATTGATTCAATTAATACAACATGGCTAAAAAATGAAGAAAAAGAAAAACTAATTTATGAATTTGAAAATGAACTGGGAATAACAAAACAAAACAAGTAATAGTCAACTGTGTTGAAATTTATTAAATCTTTTTTATCTCTAAAAATTGATTATTCCGCCAAAATATAAGGTGCGTTTTGAATAATAGTCATAATTGAATGAACTGTAATCATCATTATATGTTAAATCGCGTACATTCTTTTTATTTAAAATATTGCTTATACTCATAAATGTAATAATATTGGTTTGGGGCGATAGAATCCACATTTTAGAGATACTTAAATCAAGTTTCAGGTATCCGGGATATCTTATCATGTGGTCTTGTGCAGCAAACACGGGCTCATAAACATTAAGCCACCCGATATAGTCACTCTTTGTTACGGAACGGTAATAGGTACCTTGCCGGCAAAGCATAATTAAACTGATATCCAGATAGCTCCGGTATTGGTATTTTAAACTGGTTCTGAAGAAATAATCTAAATCATATTTTCCGGGGAACAACAAGCTATCGTTTTTTCGTTTGGCATTAATAAATGTATATGAATTTTGAAATGTTACCTTGTTCTCAAACAGGTAAAGTTTCATGTATATTTCAGCACCCTGTACATCTTCATCAATACTTCCGAACGACACTTGTTTTGCAAAAACTGCAGCTGTGATCTCGGCGATGCCGGTTTCCAGACTGTAATCGAGGGAGACCTGGTCGCTGCGATAGAATGTTTTGGTGGCTACATCGGCGTTGGGTAATGCATATTTATGATAACGGCCCAACGAGGCGTTTATCGAATGATGTTTTAAAAATAAATAATGGATATTACCCTGTGCACTCAGGAAGTCTTGTTGTGTTTTCGCAGGAATGTTTTTACGCAGACCAAAACCGGCAACCCAGTGTTGGTTCAACTCATATTTGCCATAAAGATATGCTTCAGTCAGCGATACAGACTTCGATCCGGCATAATCAACCGATGGGTGCGTTTCGCCTAATGCATAATCGTACATAGGAAATTCACCATCTAATTTTTGTGTTCGCGAGTCTGTTGAAATTCCTGTTTTGAACGATAGTTTTTCGAAGAAATACTGGTAATTTAAGTTAGCGTACAGATCCTGCTTGTCCATATTTATAGCTGTGTTACCATATCCGTATTCTTCGATGCTGAAACTCATACCCGTATTTATACTCAATTCGCTATGGTTGAAATCGCGTATATAGTTGATAATGGTAAAGTTGCGTTTTTTCGATTGGTCAAATGTTCCGCTAAAACTGGCATGATTGAATTTGAATTTATAACCTTCCAGGTTAGTATAGCTGAATATTTTAACAACCGAACTATCGTTGAATTTATGTAGTCCGTGTAAACCAAGATCTGCTGCATAAAAACTTTCCAGGTTATCAAAAGCTTTCTCATTTGTGCCAATAAGTACCGCAGAAGGTTGATAATTTGAGAACACAGAAAAACCCGTTTTCGGTGAAAGTTTGCCGGTGTATTGCAAGCCAAAATTGGCTAATGATAAACTAATGGTTCGCGTTTTGGTTTGTGGAATTTCATTATGACTTTGTATGGCAATCAGCCCGGAAGATATGTTCCCGTATTCCAGTGGCGGATTACTCGGGAATACATGCATACGCTCAACTATGGCTGTGTTAAAAATGCTGAATGTACCAATTCCGTTAAGCTGGGAAAAACGTACCGCATCATACACCGGCACATTATTAAAAAATATACCCGTTTCTGCCGGGCTGCTGCCTCTAAGACTAATACTTGCCGATTCGTCAGTAGTGGTTGATGCCGGCATTGAATTTACAGCCAGTAGCGGGTCTGCCTGTGACAGCGGATTCAGATAAATATCGAGCTGCTTCATCTGCTTAATGGTAAACTCCTCAGCAATGATGCGTTTAGCTTTTACAGTTGCCACTTTCAGCATTGTTGTACTGGGTTCCAAACCAACTGATTTTGTGGCAGCGAGGGCTTTAAGGGAAATAATGAGATCATCGTACCCAATAAAAGAAATAATCACACTGTCGTTCTGTAGTTGTGTTTTTGTAATTGTCAGTGAGAATTTTCCCTGTGCACTTGTAGTGGCTCCGGTTAAAATATCTGACTGTAATATAATATTGGCACCGGGCAGAACTTCCTGAGTCGAAGCATCGATAATAACGGATTCAATATGAACAATTTTCTCATCCTGCCCGTGTACATGTATAACTTTAAACAGCAAAATAAAAGCAAATAGTACTATATATCTTAAATAATGCAACATTATTCTTCTTTCATTTGCTTTTCCAAATCGGGTATAAGTATATTTTTTACCCAGTAAAATTCCGGTTCAACTGCAATTGCCTTACTATATGTTTTTTTGGCCATTTCATAGTTTTCGTTTTGTTTATAGGCATTACCTAGCCATGCCAGTGTGTTGATATACTGCCAATTGTTTGATATTCGCATTGTGTCGGTTTCATATAACCTGATGGCTTCTTTGTAGCATTTGATGGCTTCCCCGATGCTTCCGCCAAACATTTTGGGAGTAAAAAGCTTCGAACCACCTTTTTGTATCCAACCTGTAGGCTCTAACGGATCTGCTTTTATGGCACTTTCAATGTGCTGTGCACTTTTAGCGCCCAAATACATGCCTTTTGACGGACTAAAACTCATTTCAACGCTAAGAAAAGCCGATTTGAGTGCATGTACCTCAGCCCATTGATCATCGGATTCAATTAACTGTTCTACATTCTTTTTGGCCTTTACAATGTATTGATTAAAAGTGTCTTTGTCCTTATTGGCAATGCAGGCATTTAATAATCCATATTGAACATTTGTTAAATCGAGAAGCAACTGCATATTGTTCGGGCTTTGGTTTTGTTTTGTGCTAATCTGTTTTTCTATTACTTTCCATACAGCTACACTGTTACTCATGTAAGCACTGTAGGTCTGTTTTTTCAATTTACCGTAAGTTTGTGCATCAGAGTTTATAGGTATAAGAAATACCATACTCAGGGAAATTGCAATAATTATTGTCTTCTGTTTCATCTGTTTATATTTAATTTTTAATTGTCAGATAGCCTGTCCCGATATCTGTCGGAATGGCTTGCCCCGATTTTTTCGGGGCTCGGTTCACAGCAATTGGTTTATAAAGTTGTTTATATTATAAACCTTAATGAGAAAAAAAATTACTTTTTAATGTTTATATAGTTACTTATTGCATTCACATACTTTTCAAATGCTTCAATTCCACTTTTAGTTATCCTGCATGAAGTGTTAGGCTTTTTACCTCTGAATCCTTTTACAATTTCAATATATCCTGCATTGGACAATTTATCCAATTGTACACTCAAATTACCTGCTGTTGCATCTGTTTCTTTTTTAATATATACAAAATCTGCCTGTTCAACACTAACCAGCAAGGACATAACTGAAAGTCTTAATTGAGCATGCAATAGAGGATCAAGTGTTTCAAACATTTCGTCCGTTTTTATATTTCAAGATATAACCGGGTATCAAATATCCGAGTAATATTCCACCGGCTGAAGTTAATAATTGAATATCACCCGGCACCAAAAAAGCGATAATTGCAGCAATCCACAATATAATACCACCATAGATTAAAGGCCTGAATTTGATTGTAATTCCTGAAAGGTATGTGCTTCCACCTGCCATAAGCATAATTAATGGATTAATATTGTAGTTAATTTCTTTTATAAAAAAAAGTAAAATAAAATATCCTACCATAAATGCAATCCAAATATTCCTATGGATACTATCACTGTAAGTTTTTACCGACGTAGATTTTCCAATTTTATAGCCAAAATAACCGGAAAGGAAAAACCCAATAATTAAAATAAACCATGCCATTTCGGGATGTTCTACTGTAGTAAATTTCATTAATCCATAATGCAGCAAACAGGCAAGCAAAACTAACCAGCCCCAAATAAGGAAGAAAATGTAACTATCCTGGATATTACCTTTAGCCTTGTTAATCATTGCTGTGATTAGCTTAAGACTTTCTTCGTTACTTAAATTTTGTTCTTCTTTTTCCATAATATAAATTTTTTATTTTTTGCTAATATAAACTAGTTTATTTTATAAACCATACTTTTTTACAAAAAAATGTAATTTTTGACAATCCTATGTCTGTTTTTCGAGAAAGACACCCAAAATTAAAAACATAAAAACCATAAAACACTATTAGACTACTTACTAAGATGTTTCAACAGGCAATTTTTCAAGGATTGCGGAAAGCAGGAAAAGTGAGGACTGTACTCAAATCAGGCTTCTTACAGGTATTCTAAGATGATATTTAATTCCAGGTACAAATAAATATTATTCCTTAACCAATTTTGAAAAATAATCCCAGAATTTTCTGTGGAAGTTAGTTTTATCCTTTTTTTCAAGGATAACAGAGAGCGAAACAGGCTCCGGATCTTCAGGAGTGATCTTATATTTTTCCTCAGGATTATATAAACCTGCTTTTTCAGGATGGAACTGTACTGCAATAACATTCTGATATTTTTTATGCGACATTGCTTCAATAATCTTCCCATCCATTGAAGTAGCAGTAACTTCAAGGTCTTTCCCCGGGTTTCTTACTGCCTGATGGTGACTACTGTATATTAATGGGAAATCATCCGTTTTAAGTTTCAATTCATTCATAAAAAATTTATTTTCCATAATCCGGATATGGTGAAGGTGTCCGCCTGTAAGACTATGATCAACAGACAGATTTCTCCAGTAATTTCTATGCATCTGTTCCGTATCAGAATCCAATATATCCTCAACATTTTTCTGCCCATACACCTCCGAAGGAATATCCTGATAAAGGGTACCGCCGGTTGCCACATTAAGACTTTGCATACCCAAACAAAATGCAAAAACAATATAATCAGAGTTTTCCTCCATAAAAGGTTTGAATTCAGGGTTTTGCTTCCCTCCCAACAGGTGGAATAGTAATGAAACATCAAAATAGTGACGATCAGGGGTAACTATACTTGTAAGAAGATTTGTTTTCCCACCATAAACAACAGGAGGTATATCCCAACCTCCCTGGAACAGGATCGCATTGGAATTTTTAAATATTTTATAAAATTCATCACTACATGCATTTTCCTTATAAAGATTTCCCGGTTCCAGGTCACCTTCAACCTTATGCAGGTAGATATAATGGTATTCATTCTCTTCAAGAAATTCAACAGATTTGTTATAATCATAACTCTCATCAGCGTGATACAAACCTATTAATTCCAGGTCAGGAACATTAATGATTTTATTTTCTATCAGATATATAAAATTTTCAAGACCTCTAACTGTGGGAAACAACAGTACGACCCTGTTCTTATTTTCATTAAATGTATCTTTTGAAAAATAATCCTGTGAATAGGAGTTACCAGATAAAACTACAAATAATATAAACGAGTAAAAAAGTTTTTTCATAGCTATTTTTTCATCACTTTATTCCAATATTCCATTATTCCACTACTGCTTTAAAGCTGCTTTTGTGAAAATGTAGGCAGGAATATCCTGGTTAAACTTTATGGTAGTAATATGAATTTCAGTTCCATCGCCATGCTTTAACATGTCTTTATATATCATTTTCATGGGAAACCACCTGCCCTGTACATTTTGCATATCGCTTAAGGTGGTCCTTTTCAATAATTGACCACTCTTTGCAAACAGGTCTTCCTTTAATGGCACAAAGCGCAACGCATCAATCCATATTTTACGAGAATGGTAAGCTACATCTTCTACTTTGGCAATTAATTCCAACACAAAATATTTTCTCCCTTCAATTTCTTCCTCACCTGCAATAGTAGCTGTATAAATATCTTTTAGTTTCCTGTCGTCCATCATATCTTCATACGAAAAATCAGAGCCCATTACCGATTGCCTGAGCATATGTCCTGATATTTGAATAGTACGATCGGTAGAGGGTGAATAAATCCATAGTTTATCTTCCAGCTTCAACATTTTAGTTCCCTTCTCGCGTGCCGGCGTTAAATATTCAGTGAATGATTTTTTATCGCTCACTGTATATGATTTTGAGGTCATTGTACGACTATTTCGCTTTCCGTGAATAGTCATTGAAGATTCCAGAACCCTGTTTTCAGCAGACATATTTTTATCTACACGGTCTAAAATTTCATCAGCGGTTTGAGCACTTAGGCTTACTGTTAGCGATGCTAATATAATAACTGTTATATTTTTCATTTTATTCAATTTTTTAACTTTAGTTCACTCAAAACTTCAGGCACTTTAAGCACTTCTTTAATTAGACTTCTAATTCTTTAAACAGTTGTGCCGTTTTACGTTTATAGATGGCATATCCTGCCAGGGCATTTCCCAATGTCATAGCTATCAGTCCGGGGAAAAAACCAATATAAAACAGGTCAGGAGAAACAACTGCACGGTAAACAGGAGGAAACATCATTGTAACATTTTCCATTATAGAACTAAAATCTATACCATTTTCCTGCAAATAATAAGCAGCACCCAAACCCAGAGCTGTACCAACAACCGAACCAATAAATCCAATAATAATTGCTTCGTAAATAGTGGTTTTAAAAATATGACCCTTTCTTTCACCCAAAGCTAATCGTATTCCATATTCACTATACCGTCGTAAGCCACCCAGCAGGCCTGTATTCCATAATACGACTGACATTGCAAGAATAAAAATTATAACCATTATACCACTAATCCTATCAGCCAGAGTCATATATTGATCTAACCATTGCTGATCTCGAAGTTTAAACATCTGTGGTGAAAACTCATTTTCAACTGAGCTATACTTTTTATTGAATGAAGTCTTTACAGAATCGGCCTTTTCATCAATATAACTACCCTCATTAAAATAACCCAGAATTTCGCTGGCTCCATCATTCATATCCAGAGCTAACCGGGCATCGGATATATCAATGATTATTGCACCACGGTCGAGTATAGCCGTACCAAAGTTAATGGTACCGCAAACCTCAAAGGTTTTAAACATCATACTGCCATACATTGTTGAACCAAAAAGGGTTACTTTTTCGCCAATATTTACACCAAACTTTTCAGCAAAATCATTACTAACAAGAGCCTCTCCCATTTTATCAGGCAGTGAGCCTATAACAATAGAATTAACAATATTCATCCTCTCTGCTTCATTCGAATCAGGTGATAGTAAATCTATGGCTTTACCCGCTGCCGGGCCCTGAGCCCTGGTTTCTCCATTTTCATCCGGCACATCTAATAATCCACCGAAATTTATCCTTTTAACCCATTCCATATCAGGATAGTCGGAATTAAGATTTGTAAGGAGCTCTTCAACATCCAGTAAGGCCAGATCATTTGGTAGTTGATTCTCATTTTCAGCATAGGCACGAGTCATTACCTTAACATGACCCGTAGTGAAATTCGCATTAACATCTACCATGTCGCCAAAAATACCTCCCATCCATCCACTCCCCAATACCGTAATAAATACACCTAACGAAACAACAATTATGGGTAGCAGACTACGGCTTTTGTCTCTTAGTATTCCTTTTAATAAAAATTTTATCATCTTTTTAAAATTTTAGTCATTACTAAATTATTGTAATTTTCCCCTTAACGCATCAGTAGGCTTCATTTTAGAGATCTTCCGTGCAGGAAAATAACTTACAATAGTTGCCGATAATACCACCAGAACTATTGCCGTAATAATTAATCCAAGGCTATAATAAGGATATATGGTTTCGGCTATTGTGATTCCCATATCAGGTGTGCCAAAAGTAATGCCAATTGAATCGAGATACAGGAATAATGGAATTCCGTATACTGCTCCTAATAGTGCAGCAAGAATGCTATGTGCCCCACCTTCAACAGTAAATAATCCAACTACCTGTGAACGGGTTAATCCTAAAGCGATGTACGTTCCTATCTCTTTTTGTCTCCTGAAAATGGAAAGCACCTGTGTGTCGAATATGGCAAGTAGGGCAATAATAAGCATAAAACCCTCCATAATCATAGCGCCCCCTTTTTTCGCATGTATTAATTTATCAAAGTCCGCTAAAAGAAATTCAAGATCTTTGTATTCCCAGTTCTTTATCTCACCTCCAGCGTAATTCTCACCGGCTATGAGCAAAGTAGCCTCGTTTTCCAGATTCATCATTTTCTGCAAAACACCCAGGGAAATGTACATTTGCCCATTGTCAACCGACGGAACATCACAACTAAAAACGGAAGCTATCTGAATTTCACGTGCATCAAAAGTGCCATTCTTATCGCGCCAGCGAATAAGTACCTTGTCACCCGCGGTTAGTTTTACAGATTCAGCCATTCGCTTGCCAATTATTACAGAATATTCATTTTGGATATTGTCAAGATCAGAAGTGGGAAGTTTTAATATTTTCTGCTGAGGATCAATACCTCTCAGAACAACACTCTGGTTTCGCCCCTGCGGATATATAGTTGCCTGGGTAATAAGAACAGGGGTAAGTTTATCTTCATTTATCTGAGTATTTATTTCATCTGATAACCTGGCATGTGAGTCTCTTATAGTAAAAAAATCATATCTGTCATACTCAGGATGCCAGAACTGTCCCTGACCGGTTTCCCAGTCCTGTGTATCATTTCGTCCCTGCCTGTTCCATCCTTCAATCATACCATTGTAAAAAATGATAAGTACAAATGCAAAAGAGAGCACTGATACATTGAGCCAGGTTCTAAGCCCTGCTCCCAGTAAGTTTTTAAATGCTAATTTTATTGCAATCATAATTTTAAATTTTATGTCGTAAACTGTAAGCCAGGTAATAACATTCGACTTACTTATCAGCTTCTAATTCACGACTTATTTTCCTTATCACTAACAACCTTACCATCCTCTAATGTGACTATTCTGTTAAGGTATTTCATTACTTTCTCATCGTGGGTAGCAAAAATAAAAGTTACATTGAGTTCTTCATTCAACTTTTCCATTGTTTGCAGAATGTGATGCGAGTTTTTTGAATCGAGGTTGGCAGTTGGTTCATCTGCCAATACTATCTCAGGCTTCTTAACCATAGATCTTGCAATAGCTACGCGTTGGCACTCTCCACCCGAGAGCATATTTGGTTTTGACTTTACCTTATCAGTAAGACCCACCCATTCCAATGCTTCCATTACTGCCTTTTTACGCTCTGATGCTGATATATTTTGCAGCAATAATGAAAACTCAACGTTCTCAAAAACCGTATACACCGGCAACAGATTGTAGGTTTGGAAGATAAAACCAATGTACATATTACGTAATCTTGCCGCTTGCTTATGCGACAACTCTGAAATAGATTGATCCATTACAATGGCACTACCCTCAGATGGTGTGTCGAGTGAGCCAATAATATTTAACAATGTCGTTTTGCCCGAACCACTTGGTCCGACAAAACCAGCAAACTCACCTTTCCCAAAACCGAGATTAATCTTGTTGAGGGCTGTAAAATGCCCTTTCCCAACCGGGAATCGTTTTACTAAATCATTGATTTTTATTATGTCCATAGTTTTGAAATTTAAGTCAAATATTTAATGCTTAATGATTATACACAAACATAACCTGCACTCCTTTGCCACCATACAGGTTTTTGGCGGTGCCCATTGTAGGTATCTGGGGATTTTCCGGATTCCAGTATCCCATAACATATAATGTTGTTCTATCAAATTGCCGATGCCAATTTACAAAATTATAAATCGAATTATTAGTCCAGTCGTAATAAAATATAGCACTAATATTATCAAACATTCCAATGGGATATCTTACTGAAAGTCCGGAGAAATTTAATGTATTGGAAAATTGAAATGCTTTTTCGCCATTAGCAAAAAGCATATGTTCAAGCACAACATATAATCCACTACCAATGCCAAATGTATAATCGGTTCCTGCAGTCAATACCTCCTGATTCGTATAATCACCTATGTTTTTACTCTTATTCACCCAAACCCCCTCAAACCATACTCCCACAAGCATATCCAATTTTGCATCAATCCCAATCTTGTTTTCCGGAATTTCATTGAACACCGGGATCATTCCATCCAGATCCCTTGAATCTGCTATTCTATGATTATATGATATTGCCGCTTCTCCATTAGGAACTGGAGTTTGAAACCTGCCGCCAAATTCAGGATGGTTCGCATTGGTTTTTACAAATTCTAATCCTTTAGGATTTTTATTACCATACAAACCCCAAAGCCAAATATTAGCATTGTTCAAAAAATAATACCTGCCTAAAGCTGCCCAAACGCCTTCTGTAAGTTGCAAAGGATCGCGTGGATCAACCTGGTCGAACCATCTCAGGGCCCTTAGCATAGTAGCAGAGCCAAAATTAACCTTCTGTAAGCCCAAACGAACTTCGAGCTGTTCGGTTGAGTATCTTCCCCAAACTCTGTATGGTCTTATATCTCCATCAGTATATGCCGAATCAAAAAAATGAATACCTGCATCACCATATACATTAGCTGAAACCTCAAAATCAACAAGTTTGCTTTTCGGTAATTGAATCTCATAATTTAACTGTGGAATGTATCTGCCACCAAGATATAACGGATATGGGTTTTTAGGATTAAAATGTGCCCACGACGAAAATTGACCTTTAAAATTTATAGAATCATTTAATGAAGAAACACTATTCTGACCCCCCAATTTAAAAGACCAGAAAATAAGAATTACAAATATTATATGTATCTGCTTTTTCATTTCTGTGACAATAACCCATAAAATAAAAAATTCACTGCCTCCATTATCAGGTCGTGCGGATAATCATATTTCGAAACCAATTGTTTATCATCAAACATTTGTAACATTTGGTTCAAATAGTAAAGAATAAAATCAATCTTAATGTCTTTTCTTATTAATCCTTTTTTTTGAGAGTCCGTTAAAAAATCTACAAATAACCCAAGACTCTTCTGTTTTTGCTTTTCAATTACTTGTTGCAATCCCATTTCAGGGTTTTTATAGATGTCGGATATAAATTCTATACTTATACCCTTTGCCCCTTCCAGTTTTAAGATAAACATTTGTTTCACCTTTTCAGTAAAAGAAATGTCTCCATGTATTACCTGCTCAAATTTTTTTAATGATTCCTCAACCTCAACTTCCAGAATAGTCTTAGCAAACTCCATTTTATTGGGAAAAAACTTATAAAAGGTCATTTTACTTACTCCTGCCTCACCGCATATTTCCTCAATAGTTACGCGTTTTATACCATAATTCCAGAACAATTCTTTGCCTGTTTTAAATATATCCTTATACTTACTGGGTTTCATTACATTATTCATAATTATACTTTTTCAATGTAAATATACGTTATTTGTTTTATTATACTAAATTAGTACACTATTTTTTTATCATTATCCGGTATTTTATGTTTGGAAAAAAAGATGTGCCTAAAGTTTAAGATGCCGTGCAATGTTGCAGTGTCAAAGAGTTCTACTTCACAATTATAGTTCACTGTAAATTACAAATTTATATTCTCTAGTGAATATGAGAATGCTGGAAAAATTTCATGGCATATGAATATTATCGAATTGAATATCTATATTCGTATAATATTTTTTGTATATGCCAGGCAAAAAAGCTCCGTGAGTTACTACAAATAAAAAAAATAATAAAATGATGAGGAAAAAAATTACAGTTTTATTATTAATCAGCTTTCAATTGGTAATAAACACAAATGCACAAACGGCTTCTGTTGTAGAAAAAATAATAGAAACCGGTAAAACCGATAATCAAACCATGGAGCATTTGGATATATTGTGCAATCGTTTTGGAGGCAGGCTAATAGGATCAGATGCTTACGAAAATGCAGCCATATGGGCTGCAAGCAAATTTAAAGAATGGGGAATGCAGGTAGAAATGGACGAAGCAGGAGAATTACCGGTTGGTTTTAATCGTGGTCCATGGTTCGGAAGAATGATTTCTGATAATGGTATGTACCTACATTTTGCCACTCCTTCCTATACTTCGGGAACTAAGGGTGTTCAGCGTGGACATGTATTAGTTGAACCAAGAACTCAGGCAGAATTCGACCGTATGAAGAAAAGACTAAAGGATGCCTGGGTACTGATTTCGGGTGATAATAGCGGATGGCCTATTGATTATTCTGAGGAAGCTAATTGTATTCGCGATTCAATTAAAAAGGTAAATGAAAAAACAAATTTAGAAAACAATAAAATCAAAAGAGAGAACAGGAATAACAAGGACACGGGAAAAACCCCAAAAGAGCTATTGCCACTAAATGAAGAGCCTGCCCTCTTTTATAAAGAAATGTGCGAAGCCGGAATTCTTGGTATAATTCAGTCTGCCAAAACCCCAATCCGTGTTTTATACGACAGGAAGAATGTTGATAATATGACGTTTGAAACTCTGCCAACTGTTCCGGATATTAAACTTGATGAGCATCAATACAAAATCATCAAACAAATGGCAAAAGAACGTCGTTATTTCCTGCTTGAATTTGATATACGCAACCATTTCAAAATGGGACCTGTTAAATACCACAATGTTATCGGTATTATTCCCGGCACAGAATACCCTGATGAATATGTAATAATGGGTGGACACCTCGATGCTTATGATGTTGCAACTGGCGGTGTTGATGATGGTTCGGGTGTTACGCCGACCATGGAAGCTGCCCGATTAATCATGAAAGCCGGAGGAAAACCTAAACGAACAATTTTAGCAATTCTTTGGTCTGGTGAAGAATTTGGCCTTTTTGGTTCAAAAAGCTGGATTGAAAGAAACGAAGACAAATTGGACAAAATATCTAATATGGTAAACCGCGATGGTGGGCCAACAGTACCAACAGGAATTAGCGTACCCGATGCTATGAGAAATGATTTTGAAAAAATCTGTGAACCATTAAACGATATCAATCCCGATTTCCCATTTAAAATTACCAACCGTGAGCCCCGGGAAAAACCCGAAAAAGCATGGGGAACTGACAGCGGTCCTTTTGCAGTAAAAGGAGTTCCTACTATCTCGTTTCAAACCGGCGATCCAAAAGGATATAATTTTAATTATGGTGAAATATGGCATACAGAAAGAGATTTATATAACAAAAGTATTCCGGAGTATCAGGAACATGCAGCTATTGCAACTGCAGTTATTGTTTATGGGATTGCCAATTTAGACCACTTGCTTTTACGCGATGGTTATTATATAGAGAAGATTGACGAACCTGTTAAAAAGAAAAAAAGATAATAATTTAAAATATCAAACACTATGAAAAATCTATTATTTCTATTAAACTTACTCCTATTGGTAACTTTTTCAACCTTCGGACAAAATGGAAAGGTTTATGATAATCTTTCCATGACCAGTACAATACTTAAAAGTGAACGGAAATTTGCAGTTTATCTGCCACCTGATTACGAAACTTCTCAAAGGAGTTATCCTGTCCTGTATCTGCTACATGGAGCCGGAGATGATCAGACCGGATGGGTCCAATTTGGAGAAGTATTACAAATAGCAGATAAAACTATCAAGGAGGGTAAAGCCACTCCAATGATAATTGTTATGCCGGATGCGAAAACGGGCCATCGCGGTTACTATAACGATATTAAAGGAGAATGGCGATATGAAGATTTCTTTTTCGAGGAGTTGGTCCCATATGTTGAAAAAACTTATCGTATTAAAAGCGAAAAACGATATCGTGCAATTGCCGGGCTTTCGATGGGTGGTGGCGGCACTTTTATGTATGCCTTGCACCATCCTGAAATGTTTTCCTCAGCTTGCCCGTTAAGTGCATATATTGGGCCGCTTTCTATTGAACAATTTAAGAAAAGTCAAATAAATAAAAATGACAGTTATCCCGATTCGGTTATACAGAACTATTATGAATACCACAATGCACTTTCTTTAATTAACAATATGACAAAAAAACAGATTAAAGCTGTTCGTTGGTTTATTGATTGTGGAGATGACGATTTTTTGTACGAAGGAAATAGTCTTGTGCACATTGCAATGAGAAAAAAAGAAATCCCTCACGAATTCCGGGTACGGGAGGGTCACCATAGTTGGACATATTGGCGTGAATCACTCCCTGTTGTATTAAAGTTTGTATCTGATGCATTTCACCAATACTAAAAATGGAACGGTAGTTAAATACAATGTCACTTGAAATAGCCCTCATATTATCAGTTATATTGCAGTTTGCAACTGCAATTATTGCATTAACTTTAATTAAAAGAACAAGAACGAATATAGCCTGGTGGCTTATTTCAGGAGCTTTACTCCTTATGGCATTCCGGCGATTATTTGATCTTTTCCAGGTTCTTGGCACAAATAACACTTTTTTTAATGGACTGATAAACAGCTGGATTGGAGTTGTTGTTTCTATTATAATGCTTGTCAGTTTAAGTTTTATAAAACGTATTTTTAATATTCAAAAAAGATTTGAAGAATTAAAAAGAAAGAATGAAACCAGAGTGTTTTCAGCAATTATACGAACCGAGGAAAACCAAAAACAACGATTTGCAAAAGAACTTCATGATGGACTGGGACCTTTACTGGCATCCGTAAAAATGGCTATTTCATCTGTTGTAAAGACTCAGGATATCAAAAAAAGCACCCAAATATTGACTAATACGGAAAAATTAATAGACGAATCAATTAGCACTGTAAAAGAAATATCATATAATTTAAGCCCTCATGTTTTAAATAATTTTGGCTTACTTAAAGCAATTAAATCATTTATTAACAAACTACAAATCAATGACCTCCCAAAAATTGTTGTTAACAGCAATATTACCAATAAAAGATTTTCATACAATATTGAAACAGTAGTATATCGTGTAATTTGCGAGTTGATTACAAATACCTTAATCCATGCCAATGCACAAAACATTTACCTCGATATACTAATTGATACCAACACCCTTAATATTAAGTATTTGGATGATGGAAAAGGCTTTGATTTTACTGATAATGCAAATGAGCAACATGGTTTAGGGCTTATAAATATCGAATCAAGGATTAAATCAGTGCATGGTAGTTGTCAGATTTATTCAAAACCAGGTGAAGGTTTTAATATTAGTATTGTAATAAACACTGAATAAATGAAACAATACTCAGTAATTTTGGTAGACGATCACAAATTATTCAGAGAAGGACTAAAACTATTACTGGAAAATTTAGACTATATCAAAAATGTGGATGAAGCCGGTAATGGAAAAGAATTATTAAAATTAATCGAAAAAAAGCAACCGGATATCATATTTATGGACATTGAGATGCCGGTAATGGATGGTATTACGGCTACCCAACAAGTGTTAAAATTACATCCCGATTTAAATATCATTGCCCTTTCAATGTACGGTGATGAAAATTATTATACCCCAATGATTAATGCCGGAGCTAAAGGATTTGTTCTGAAAAATTCGGGTATTCAGGATGTTGAAACTGCTATACAAACTGTAATATCAGGTAATAATTACTTCTCACAGGAAATATTAAACCGATTAATAAATAGTATTGGGAAAAAAAGTAAAACAAAAGAATCTAATGAATTATCCGAAAGAGAAGAAGAAGTTTTATTTCATATCTGTAAAGGAAAATCAAACCAGGAAATAGCAGACACTCTATATCTCAGCAAGCGAACCGTTGATAAACACAGGGAAAACCTGCTTAGTAAAACAAATGCCAGGAATACAGCAGGATTGGTAATGTATGCTGTAAAGAATGGGATTGCAGAAGTTTGAAACAGCGATACGTTTTTAACCTTTTTGTAAGCTTAAAAACGTATTTTTCATATTGCGTCTAAAAGCTGTTTTTACAGATTTTTACCTCCCGTATTTTTGTTTCATAATTTGTATAAATGATTATGAAACAAATTAATTCAAAACAATTCTTAATCATTACAGTAATAAGCCTGTTTGTTGTACTAGAAACACGCGCTCAATTTAATATAGATGCTCAATACAGATCTCGTTTTGAATATCGTGATGGTTATAGAAAAATTGCCGCAGAAGGTTCTACACCATCATCAATTATTTCACAACGCGCCAGGCTTTCATTTAGTTATATAACAGAAAAATTAAAATTAAAATTCACACCGCAGGATGTAAGGGTTTGGGGAGATGAGCAATTGGCAAGTTCAACCGGTGTTTATGGCGACAATGCATCTATTGATTTATTAGAGGGTTATGCTGAAATAAAAATGGGTAATGTTGGCTGGATTTCTGTTGGCCGCCAACAATTGGTATACGATCATCAACGATTACTCGCTGCCCGAAACTGGAACCAAAACGGTATTGCCTACGATGCCGTTGTATTAAAGCTCGGTGTTAACCAATGGAACATCCATGCCGGAAGTTCATGGAATTCGCTTGATGCAACTTTATCTGATAATTTATACCTGCCCAACCGCATTAAAACTCTAAATTACTTATGGGCAAATAGAAAATTCAGTGACCCGTTTAATTTCTCATTCCTGCACATTGCTTCGGGTGTAACAAAAACAGATAGTACTAATACTCTGTATTTCAGGCATACAACTGGCATTTATGCTGAATATAACAATAGCGGTTTTAAGTTAAGAGGAAACGCATATTATCAATACGGTAAAAATAAAACAGGTAAAGATATTAGTTCGTTTCTGATTGATGCTGATGCCGGGTACAAAATTGGTAATCTAACGCCGGGTATTGGTCTGAGTTATCTTTCAGGGAATAATGAACCGGGCGGTTCCAATGATAAGGTGTTTGATGTATTGTATGGTGCAAGGCACAGGTATTTCGGGCACATGGATTATTTCAGGGATTTTACGAAGCACACTAAAGAAGGTGGCTTAGTTGATCTTTACGCTTATCTTGAATACCCATTCTCTAAAACGGTTAGTTTAACAAATATCGGGCATTATTTTCAATTGGCACAAATCAATATCCTTACTCCCAATCATAAAAACCTGGGTTACGAAAACGAGTTGATGCTCAATTATAAATTTAACGACTGGGGATCAATAAAAGGCGGGTATGTTTTCTGCCTGCCAACAGAATCGCTTAAAACCCTGCAAGGCATTTCTAATGACAGGTTTTCTCAATTCTTTTACCTGGAACTAACATTGAAACCAACTTTATATAAACAAGAAGCAAAATAATTAGTCGGCAGTCCACCGTCGGCAAAAATGCATAGTATATTAATTTGAGCCATTTTGAATTTTAGTCACTTTAAACTTAAGTCATTTCTGTTAAAGCTATTATCAAAGTATAAACATTAAAACTCTAATAAATTAAAATTAATATTATGAAACGAACATTGATTTTTTTAATCAAAACTTCACAAACAAATATGATTAAAAAAAATTTTGTGAGAACGGAGTGGTTACATCCGTTCTTAAATTTTTAATTTATTTATTTTCAATTAATTATAAAATTTTAAACGGATGAAACGTATAAATTTTCTTTATTTCCTTGTAGCAGCACTGATACTTTCCTCCTGTGTTTCTAAAAAACAAAAAGAAAAAACGCTTAATTTTTCCGGAGCTTTTGCCCTTTACCCTTTAGCCATAAAATGGTCAGAAGAATATAAAAAAGAACACGACGAAATTCGATTCAATATTTCTGCAGGTGGGGCAGGGAAAGGTATGGCAGATGCATTAGCAGGCACGGTTGATTTAGGAATGTTCTCTCGCGAAATTGCACAGGAAGAAAAAGACAAAGGTGTATGGTGGGCAGGTTTATGCATAGATGCTGTTTTGCCAACCATCAGTGCAGATAATCCATATTTGGAAACATTAAAAAAACGTGGGTTAACAAAAGAAGAGTTAACCGGTATTTTTATTGACGGCTCAATTACTGAATGGAACGATGTGCTAAATGTTGACGAATTAAGGGAGATACAGGTTTATACCCGTTCCGATGCCTGCGGGGCAGCGGGTACCTGGGCTAAATATCTTGGCGGAAAACAAGAAGACTTAAAAGGCGTTGGAATACATGGGGATCCTGCTCTGGCAGAGGCTGTTGGTAAAGACCCTGACGGAATAGCTTTTAATAATACTATCTTCATATATGACATAAAAACAGGGAAAAAACGCCCGGGAATTGAAGTTATTCCAATTGATCAAAACGGAAATGATACTATTGACCCGGAGGAAAATTTTTACAACACTTTTAATGCAATTTTAGATGCTATTGCTGAAGGCGCATATCCTTCACCGCCTGCCCGTGAGCTATATTTCGTGGCAAAAGGCAAGCCGGAAAAGCAAGCTACACTCGATTTTATTAAATGGACGCTTACTGATGGACAAAAATTTGTTAAAGAGGCAGGGTATGTACCAATTGCACAAGACAAAATCAATCATTACCTGGACAAATTGAAATAACAGATGATATTGAAACGAGTCATTATTGATCGGTTATCAGGAACATGGATGGTTACTGCTTTGGCAATTATCCTTATGCTACCATTAATTATAGGGTTCGCATTATATTTAAAAGCGAGTCCTTTATTCGAGTTGCAATCATTTTCACAACTTATTGGTTCTTCTGATTGGTCCCCGACTAATGGGAATTTTGGTTTTGCTCCGTTTATTCTCAGCTCATTATATGTAACCATTTTGTCTTTCCTGTTTGCTGCTCCTATGTGTTTGTTTGCAGCCATACATTTAACACAATTTGCATCCAAGCGATTAATACACGTGATGCATCCCGTAATTGATATTCTGGCAGGAATTCCGTCTGTTATTTACGGGATGTGGGGCATTCTGGTTATCGTACCTTTTGTGGGTGATGTTTTAGCTCCTCTATTAAATATTAAATCACCGGGTTACTCAATTCTTGCCGGAGGAATTGTTTTAGCCGTAATGTGTATTCCCTATATGCTCAATATGTTGATTGAAACATTCAACACTGTACCCTACGGACTAAAAGAAGCGGCATTATCGCTGGGAGCTACGCAATGGGAAACGGTTAAGCATGTTATTGTAAAGAAAAGCTACCCGGGCATTATTTCGTCATTTGGCCTCGGTATTGCCAAAGCATTTGGTGAAACACTGGCAGTTATGATGGTGGTTGGAAATATGGTTCAAATTACATTAAATCCCTTTGAAGCAGGTTATCCGCTCCCTGCATTAATTGCAAATAATTATGGCGAGATGCTTTCTATTCCAATGTATGATTCCGCTTTAATGTTTGCTGCATTAATTTTATTGGTTGTAATATTAATTATCAATCTCATTTTCAGGTATTTTATTTACAAAACCCAAAAATAATGAACAAACGAAAGAAAGCTGAAGAAAATATTTTTAGAATTTTAACTGGATTTGCCAGTTATTCGCTTATCGCAATTCTTGGCCTTATAATTCTGATTATTTTCATAAAGGGATATAATGCATTATCGCTTGATATGATAATAAAAACACCTAAAGGTGGCTATTATTACGGAGGTGAAGGCGGTGTATTAAATGCCATTGTGGGTTCTTTGTACATTGCATTTGGAGCTACATTTATTGCCATTTTAGTTGGTATGCCGGCTGCACTTTACATAAATGTGCACCTGGTAAGTAAAAGGCGTACACAAAATATGATACGTTATTTTCTTGATGCCCTTTGGGGTATTCCTTCGATTGTTTATGGTGCTTTTGGTTTTACACTCATGTTATTCCTTGGCATGAACGCTTCATTGCTTGCCGGTATTATTACTGTTGCTTTACTTATTACACCCATTGTTATTCGCACTTTCGATGAAGTATTAAGCACTATTCCAAAGGGGTTGTATGAAGCATCATTGGCACTCGGTTCAACAAGAACGGAAATGGCTTTTAAAGTGATGTTTAAACAAGGATTTTCCGGATTTATTACAGCTGTTTTGCTGGCATTTGGGCGTGGTATAGGTGATGCAGCTTCTGTACTGTTCACCGCGGGCTATACAGATTTAATACCAACCAACCTTGATGAACCTGCAGCCACACTCCCGCTGGCTATTTTTTTCCAGTTAGGCTCACCCATTCCTGAGGTGAGAGAGCGTGCATATGCCTCCGCGGCTATTCTTACAGTCATTATTCTGATTGTCAGTCTAACAGCCAGGGGTTTATCAAAAAAATATTCCAAATCCAATCTTAAATAACATAAATTATGGAAACAAGTTTATTAGAAATAAAAACTGAACCGTTAATGACACCACCGGAATTTAAGCTGAAAAAACAACCTTCAGTTTTACGTATCAAAGACTTAAACGTCTATGCAGGAAATCATCACATACTAAAAAATGTTAATCTTGAAATACCCAAAAACAAGATAACAGTTTTACTTGGTCCTTCCGGTTGTGGCAAAACCACTTTACTAAAGTCAATAAATAAGCTAACTGATTTATATAATGAACTTAAAGTAAGCGGGCAAATTTATATTGAAAAAGATGATATTTTAAATACAAATAAAAACATCCCTCTTATAAGACAAAAAATGGGACTATTATCCCAAAAACCATATCCTTTACCAATTTCCATTTACAAAAATGTAGCTTACGGAATTAAATTAAAAGGTGTCAGGGATAAAAAACTGATTGAATACAACGTGGAAAAGAAATTACGGGAAGTTGGGTTGTGGAATGAAGTGAAAGACCGTTTGCACAATTCTGCCGATAGTCTTTCCATTGGACAGCAACAACGATTATGTCTTGCCCGTGGACTGGCAGTAAAACCCCGTATTATTCTGGCTGATGAGCCAACTTCTTCATTAGATCCTGTTTCAAGTAAAATTATTGAAAACCTTTTTAGAGAATTAAAAAAGTATTATACCATTATTTTGGTAACTCATATTTTACGACAGGCTCAACGTCTGGCTGATAATGTAATATTTATGAATTATGGTGAAATAATAGAACAAGGAAATCCGGATGATGTTTTTAATAATCCCACAACTTCAAAAATGAAGGAATATATGATTGAAGGTAATTAAACCATCTTTTTTAACACTCCTGTTCTCCTTTGCATTTCGTTCCGACACACATGAAAAAACCAGTCCTGATGTAAAGTATTAATCTTTTTAATATCTTTAGTACTTATTGCATAGTTATTTTTTCCTATCCTTTTTAATATTAAGTATCATTATTTTATTCATAAACAACTCCATGAAAAAAGCATTAATAATTATCGGAAAAATTGTATTGGGAGTTATTGCCCTGATACTTACTGGTTTTATTATCATTTCAATTCGTTTTACCCTGATATCATCAAAAAATATGAAGCTGGCAGGTCCGGAAGCTCCTGTGCTAAAAGAAAACGGTTTTAGCTTCCGGGATCTGAATAAAAATGGTGAATTAGATGTCTATGAAGACAGCCGCCAGGAAATTGCTAAAAGGATTGAAGACCTTATTTCACAAATGACAGTTGAAGAAAAAGTAGGCATGCTTTTTCACTCTCCTATCGCAATGAATAAAGACGGCTCTTTGCTTGAAAAGCCCAACCCAGGTAATATATTCTCGTTTTTTAGTCCTTCCAGTTCTTCTTTGATACTTAAAAAGCTGATGAATCATTTCAATGTTTTCCTGATTACAGATCCCGGGAATATGGCTGCCTGGTATAACCGTGTTCAAAAGCTTGCAGAGAGAACCCGTTTGGGAATACCTATTACAATCTCGTCTGATCCACGTCATTCATTTTCATCCGGTGCTGCTAATTTTGCTTCCGACCATTTTTCAAAATGGTGCGAACCGATCGGTTTTGGAGCTATCGATGACTCAACATTCGTTGCCCGGTTTGGCGATATTGCCAGGCAGGAGTATCTGGCAGTCGGGATTCGTACCGCGCTACATCCTATGGCTGACCTGGCAACCGAGCCCCGCTGGGGAAGGATCAGTGGAACATTTGGTTCTGATGCCATGCTTTCAAAGAGATTAACAGCTGCCTATATTTATGGCTTCCAGGGAAATAGTATTGGCCTGGAAAGTGTATCCTGTATGACAAAACATTTCCCCGGGGGCGGCCCGCAAAAAGATGGATGGGATGCGCATTTTCCCTATGGACAGGATCAGGTTTATCCGGGTAATAATTTTGATTATCACCAGATCCCGTTTGAAGGGGCATTTGCTGCAAATACCGGTCAGATTATGCCATACTATGGTGTTCCGGTAGGACAAACAGATGAGGATGTTGGTTTCAGTTATAATAAAAAGGTGATTACCGGTTTATTGCGTAACAAATATGGTTTCGATGGTGTGGTTTGTACAGACTGGATGATTGTCACCGAGCAAAAATTATTTGGTTTATTTAAGATGGAACCCAGAAGTTACGGAGTTTTCGATCTCACTGAAGAAGAAAGATTTATTAAAGCCCTTGATTCCGGGATTGACCAGTTTGGTGGTGAGGCGGAACCGGAAATGATCACCAAACTGGTAAGGGACGGCAAAATTGAAGAAAACCGGCTTGATATTTCTGCAAGACGCCTGCTAAAAGATAAATTCCGCCTGGGATTATTTGATAACCCTTATGTTAATGCGGAAAAAGCGGACCAAATTGTTGGTAAAAAAGAATTTGTTGAATTTGGAGAATTATCTCAGCGAAAAGCTATTGTCCTTTTAAAAAATAGCGAATCATCAACCGGGAAATCTCTGCCACTTGATAAAAATGTAAAAATTTATGTTGAAAATATTGATATTGAAACAGCTGCAGGGTATGGCACTATTGTCGATAATCCTGAAGAGGCTGATTTTGCAATTCTCAGACTTGCAACTCCATACACTGGAGGATTAGGAAAAGGGATAATCGAAAGTTTTTTTCACCAGGGTGACCTGGATTTTAAGGGAGAAGAAAAAGCACATATTCTGGATATTGCAGGGAAGGTCCCCACAATTATTGACATTTATCTTGAACGCCCGGCAGTGATCCCGGAAATAACAAAGAGATGCAAGGCACTGATAGCTAATTTCGGTGCCAGTGATATGGCTGTTCTGGATGTGATCTTTGGAAAGTTTAATCCAACCGGAAAGTTACCATTTGAACTACCATCCTCAATGGAGGCAGTAAAAAATCAGAACGAGGATGTACCCTATGACTCAAAGGATCCGTTATTCCCATTTGGGTTTGGATTAACATTTTATGATAAATAAAAACGTGTATTTATAAAAATAATATTTTAATTTAATTTTACAATAATGAAACGTTTAGAAACATTACTGGGCTGGTCTTTGGTACTATGTATAATCCTGTTGTTCCTAACACTCGGCGATTTTTTATCACTGCATGATATCAGGCAGGATTATGTAAGCACCGATATACTGGCAGATCTGCAGGTAAAATTATCAAAAGAATTACCTGAATGGACATCAACAAAGACAGAATGGTTTGTAGCAAATATCAGCTTCTATTTGAAATCTGTTCTTACAATTCTTGCTATTTTTACGCTGTCAAAATCCATCAGGAAATTGAAAGCAGTAAATACGGAACAACTTGATTCCTCATTATAAAAAAATCAGGTGAATATTACAGATCCCTCTTCCGCATGATCTGGAAAATGAGGAAAACGAACAGTGCGATAAATCCAATAGCCAGTAATAAGGTAACAGACAGGGGTAATTGATGTGGTATTAGTCCGATTGACTCAAAATCAAAATTGGTTGTTCCTACGGAATTTTCCATTGTTTTTTCAGATGCAATGGCTAATACTTCAGGTGGTGGAGTAAGGTGCGAAATGATCTTTACCGGGAAAAATTGTCTTACTTCGGGTGAAAAAAATCTTCTGATAATTGGTTCAATAAAAATAAAATATAGAAGAAACATTATGATCGAGAGGGAATTATTTCTGAAAATAATGGCAAAAAGCATCCCAATTATCATATATCCTGCGGCTTGTATGAAATAAACTGCAAGAAGGTAAGATTTGCTAAAGAGATCAGCTAATTCAAAATTATGACTAAAAATAATTCCAAAGACAGAGCCCAAAACAAAAACCAGTAACAGGCTATAGAGAGCGATAAAAAATATTATAATCCCCTTCCCTATTACCAAATCATTAATACTCAAACCATTTATTACTTGCTGACGGAAAGTACGAAATGAAAATTCGTTTCCCACCAATACTATCACCATAATAGCCAGTAAAATATTAAACCAGCTTGCAATCCAGGCAAATGTAGCCCACACATCCGGAAACCGGAAAAGGTTTCTCATGCTAAATCCCGGTACAGCAATATCGATTTTTGAAGCAACAATTATTACCATCAGGAACAAAATAAAATGAAGGGTCATAATTACCTTGAAAGAAGCATAATTCAGGGTTTTGGTCAGTTCGTTTTTTAATAATTTCTTCATCATGTTCAATTTTGTTCGCGTACCAGTTCAAGGAATTGTGATTCAAGTGTTGGCTTATTCACCTCAAGGCGGGTTAGTGTAATTCCCTTTTCGATCACATATTTATTTATCTCTCCCGGCTCTGTTTCAGATAAAATGGTTGCTGTAATGCAATCAACATCTTCTTTAATATTTTTCACCAATCCCGATTTTTCCAGAATTTCTTTAAGTTTTGTATTATCCGGTGCCGACAAAGTCAGAACCCTATCCATTACCAGAAGCTTATCAACCAGGCCACTGGTTATCAGTTTTCCCATTTTTAAGATACCCACATGTGTGCAAACTTTCTCCACTTCATCAAGAATATGACTGGCAATAATAATCGTTTTCCCTTTATCCCTTTCCGACATAATTACCCTTCTCACCTCTGCTATCCCCTCAGGATCAAGTCCGTTCGCCGGCTCATCGAGCACTAAAACTTCCGGATCTCCGAGTAAAACTGACGCAAAAGACAAACGTTGTTTCATCCCAAGCGAAAGAGTGTCATATTTCGAATGTTTTCTCCTTAGAAGATCAGTAACTCCCAGCACCCGGTTAATATCCTCTTCCTGTACATTCTTAATACGGGCAGCTATTTGCAAATTCTGGAACAGTGTCAGATACGGATAGAAGTTTGGAGTTTCAACCAGTGATCCTATCCTTTTTCGTTCCCGTTTTCCCGGCTTATTGCCGAACCACCGGTAACTTCCCTTTGCCGGATGTAAAACACCGGTTATTACTGACAATGTAGTTGTCTTCCCACTTCCATTCGGACCAAGAATACCGTATACTGTACCTCTCTCAACTGTGAAAGACAGGTCATCAACAGCTTTTATTCTTCCGTAATTCTTTGACAGATTCTGAATACTTAATATCTCATTCACAATTAATAACTTTTACATTTTCTATTTAAGACGAAATATTCCAATAAACGATACAAAAAAATAGCATTTTAAAATAAACTGCCTGTTTCCCCCAAACAATTTTACCTGTCAGTTTCCCATTTCCGACATAAACTTAATTCTCATCAGTCGAATATCTTCCTCTGAATATTCATCCTCTCCCAATTCATCAAGGGCAGCATTAATAGATTCCGTTTCAGCCTCATTCCTGAAATAATCAAACACCTCTTCCTGGTGTTCTTCATCCAGGACTTCATCAATGTAATAGTCGAGGTCAAGTTTTGTGCCTGAATTAACAATCGCCTCAATCTCATCTAATAGCTCGCTCATTTCCAGCCCCTTAGCATCAGCAATATCCTCAAGCAACCGTTTTCTATCTATGCTTTGGATAATATATACTTTCAACCCGGATTTATTAATAACAGATTTAACCACCATATCCTGAGGCCTGACAATATCATTTTCATCAACATATTTTTTTATCAGATCAACGAATTCTTTACCGTAACGTGTAGCTTTACCTACACCCACACCTGAAATATTTTGCATTTCTTCAAGTGTTATGGGATAATGAATAGCCATATCTTCAAGGGAGGGATCCTGAAAGATTACAAATGGTGGAAGGTTTTTATCCCTGGAAATTTTTTTTCGAAGATTTTTCACAATATGGAACAACTCATCATCAACTGCCCCTGTCCTTCCACCTGAAGCTGTTACTTCATCTTCTTCAAGAGTATTATAATCATGGTCCTCACTCAACATTATAGAATAAGGGTTTGTTATGAATTCCCTCCCTTTATCAGTCATTTTCAATAACCCGTAATTTTCAATATCCTTTTCAAGAAGTTTGTTTATAAGTGCCTGTCGTACAACAGTGCTCCAGAATTTCTCATCCTTCCCTTCACCGGTATTAAACATATCAAGATTATGATGCTTATATGACTTTATTATTGAAGTTTTATTTCCAGCGATAATATCTGCAATATAATCTACTTTAAATTTCTCATTTACTGCAATAACAGTCTTTAGTACTTTTAAAACATGCTCTGAACCCTCAAATTGTGTTTTCGGATGCAGGCAGTTATCACAAGTCCCACAATTTTCATCAAGGTATGGTTCCCCAAAATAGTGCAATAATGATTTTCTTCTACAAACAGAAGATTCGGCATATGACACTGTTTCAAGAATAAGCTGCTTACCAATTTCCTGTTCAGCAACTGGTTTCCCCTGCATAAACTTTTCCAGTTTCTGAATATCCTTATAACTATAAAACACCAAACATTGTCCTTCGCCACCATCTCTGCCAGCCCTACCGGTTTCCTGATAATATCCTTCCAGGCTTTTGGGAATATCATGATGAATAACGAACCTGACATCAGGTTTGTCAATACCCATACCGAATGCAATTGTTGCAACAATTACATCAATATCTTCCATTAAAAATTTATCCTGAGTTTTACTACGTGTAGTGGAATCCATTCCTGCATGATATGGCAAAGCTTTTATTCCGTTAACCTGAAGTGTTTCAGATAATTGCTCAACCTTTTTTCTACTCAGGCAATAAATAATACCGGATTTCCCGGAATTATTCTTAATAAACTTAATAATCTCCTTCGTTGGATTAATTTTTGGTCTTACTTCGTAATAGAGATTTGGCCTGTTAAATGAAGATTTATAAACTTTAGCATCAAGGATATCCAGGTTTTTTTGAATATCGTTCTGTACTTTTGGTGTGGCTGTAGCAGTAAGAGCAATTATCGGGGCAATTCCGATCTCTTCCACTATTGGTCTTATACGCCTGTATTCCGGACGAAAATCATGTCCCCACTCCGATATACAATGAGCTTCATCAATAGCATAAAAGGAAATATCTACTTGTTTAAGGAATTCAATATTCTCCTGTTTAGTCAATGATTCCGGGGCAACATACAACAATCTCGTTTTTTTATTCAGCACATCATTTTTAACCTGCTGAATAGCCATTCTTGTCAGAGAAGAATTCATGAAATGCGCAATACCATCCTCCGAACTATAACTTCTCATAGAATCAACCTGATTTTTCATCAAGGCTATTAATGGTGAAATAACGATAGCCGTACCTGAAATAATCATAGATGGGAGCTGATAACAAAGTGATTTTCCACCTCCGGTCGGCATTAAAACGAATGTGTCGTTACCGGCAAGAACATTCCTGATAACAACTTCCTGATTCCCTTTAAATTTACCGAATCCAAAGTACTTCTTCAAATAATCAACCAAAGAAAGGTCAGCTCCAGAACTCATAATTTTCTCTTTTCAAATATTCATACACCATCTTTGAGTATTAAATATAATAAATTTTAACTGTATATCTCCTGAATTCATTTCGTAAAATTTAAATTTCTCAAAATCTCCAAAAAATCAATACATTTGTAAATTAAATGTACAATATTTTTTCTTAACTCTAAATTTATTTTGATAAAGTTTATAGCTTTTTTTATTCAAACAATGTTTTTCATAATAATTCAATAAACCTGGGTGCTAAAACCAGGTTTTCAAGTTATTAAACAAAATGTTATATGGTAAATGAACAAAACATGTTCATGAAGCCAATTATTAATTCACAGTATGTCGAAAAAAAAGAAAAATGAAATGTCGTTCCTTAACCATCTTGAAGAACTGAGATGGCATCTTTTGCGGGCATTTTTGTCAATTTTCATTATTGCTATTGCTGCATTTGTTTTTCGTGAAATTATTTTCGACAAAATAATACTGGCTCCAAAGTCTCCTGATTTTTTTACAAACCGGATGTTTTGTGCTTTTAGTAAAATTGTAAATGCCCCGGCCCTTTGTATAAATTCCGACCCATTTGAAATAATTAACATTCGCATGGCAGGACAATTTACTACTCATATTATGGTATCAATTCTTACAGGGGTTATTCTTGCATTTCCTTATATCTTTTTCGAGTTATGGTCATTTGTCAAGCCAGCATTATATTCAAAAGAAAAGAGTTATACGAGTGGTGCTGTCTTTTTCAGCTCATTACTTTTCCTTCTTGGAGTCTTATTCGGATTTTATATTATTACACCATTATCTGTAAACTTTCTTGGTTCATATAATGTTAGTGACCAGGTTGAAAATCAAATTAACCTTACTTCATATATTTCAACTGTAGCATCAGTTACTCTGGCTAGCGGTATTGTTTTTGAACTGCCTATCTTAGTATTCTTTTTAACTAAGATTGGTTTAGTTACACCATCTTTTCTAAAAAAATACAGAAAACATTCTATTGTAGCAATCCTGCTTCTTTCTGCAGTTATCACACCTCCAGATATTTTCAGCCAGGTTCTTGTCTGTTTTCCTTTATTATTCCTTTATGAAATCGGAATAGGTATTTCAAAAAGGATCCTGGCCAAAGAAAAAGCAAAGTTTGAAGAAGGTTAAGGTCAGGAGAAGAAAAGAAAAAGAAAAAAACCTTAGCCTTAGCCTCAGCCTTAGCCTTTAATACAAAAATGATTATTACCTTTGCCATACGTAGTAATTAAGCAAGTTTGCAGATCATGAAGCTAAGGACTGAAAATCTGGTTAAAAAATATCGAAAAAGAACAGTAGTAAAGGAAGTATCCATTGATGTGGAACAGGGTGAAATTGTAGGATTACTTGGTCCGAATGGTGCCGGTAAGACTACAACGTTTTATATGATAGTAGGCCTGATAACCCCAAACCAGGGCAAAATTTTCCTTGAAGATAAAGAAATCACAAAACTTCCGGTATACAGGCGGGCCCAGAAAGGGATTGGATACCTTGCCCAGGAAGCATCGGTCTTTAGAAAACTAAGTGTAGAGGACAATATTAGGGCGGTTTTAGAAATGTCTGATCTTAGTACTGAGATTCAGCGTGACAGACTCGAATCACTGCTTTTGGAATTTGGATTGGAAAAAATCAGAAAAAGCAAAGCTATACAACTATCCGGAGGAGAAAGAAGACGAACTGAAATTGCCAGAGCATTAGCCATAAAACCTAATTTCATCCTGCTTGACGAGCCATTTGCAGGGGTTGATCCTATTGCTGTTGAAGATATACAGGAGATTGTATCAAGTCTGAAAACTAAAAATATCGGGATACTGATTACCGATCATAACGTGCACGAAACATTGTCAATTACTGACAGGTCCTATTTACTTTTTGAAGGCAGTATTCTGAAATCCGGCTCCTCTGAAGAGCTTGCAAATGATGAAATAGTCAGGAAAGTATATCTTGGCAAGAATTTTTCGCTTCATCGTTAACTAATTAATTCAAGTTAAATACACCCTTTTTTAATTATCCTGAAAATTTAAATATATTTGCGGTGAATTTCAAGGCGGATG